>Ga0315543_1002025_pt1 | contig 20638 bp, 14 predicted proteins | sample SalMarSW160210MG_2_FD_203098 | JGI IMG/M metagenome (GOLD analysis project Ga0315543, IMG submission 203098) | Salt marsh sediment microbial communities from the Plum Island Ecosystem LTER, Massachusetts, United States - Salt Marsh Sediment SW1601-210 ...
CGTCTGACAAAGACGTGGAAGACGAGAGGTCGCCCCCCTGCGGGGCCCTTCGGCGGCGTCGCTCGCCTCAGTCTCTGTCGTTCCCCGTTTACGCCTTCCGTTTACGCCTCTGGCGTAAACGGAAGGCGTAAAGACAAAGGTGAGACAGAGGCGACGAACGGCGCTTGACGGGACGGGATGGACGTTTGGAACGGGGACCCCGTCAGGCGGGGCGAACGGCAAGCCCCTATACTACAAGTTCGTATTATTCGTGCACTGCTTTCCCCACGTGAGATTGGCCAAAACCCAGATCGACGCACACCAAGCATGTGGCTTGCCTCTACTTCGCTACATAGATATCCAGCTAGTTGGGGGCAGGACAACGTCCAGCGTTAGTCCCATAGCGTCCTTCCTTGCCCATCACTTGTGCGCCCAACCTGAACTACGTCGCGTCCAAAGCCAGATTCTGAGTATTATACACTATTGCTCTGTCAGCCCCCAATTGAGGGTCTGTAGTAGCGACGTCAGTGGCCGAGCAAGTGCGGAAAGGCAACTCGCGTTGCCACTACGAGCCTATCAGTCAGCGCTTCTATCACTGCTTCCGTGGATACCGCCTCCAGACACATCCGCTGGCGGCAGCCGCGCCGCTGCTCAACGCCGCACGGCGCGCAAGGTGTTGTGCCTCGCAGTATGCGCACCAATGCTCCGCGTGGTGCCCACACGTCCGCGTCGGTTGGCCCGAATATGGCCACTGTAGGCACGCCCACGGCCGCTGCCAGGTGGCTCACCCCTGAGTCGTTGCCCAGATAAGCCTGGCAGCGTGCCAAAATCGCCGCTAGCCGGTGCAGAGACAAGTTGTGCAGCATGATGCATTCCTGCCCGTCCAGCGCTTGCCTCACCTTGCCAACAGCGCTGGCATCTGCCGGGCCGCTGAGCAGCAAGATGCGCGGCCCACGTTCACGCGCCAGGTACTGCGCTACAGCGGCAAAGCGCTCTGCAGGCCAGTTCTTCGCCGTGCTGCCGCTGCCAGGATGTATGGCCACGACCAGTTGATCTCCCAGGCTGTGCTCTTTCCACCACTGCGCGGCATCCTGCTGATCCGCCGCTGTGAGTGCCAGACATGATGGTTCAGCCTTCGTTGCCACACCTAGCTCCCGCAGAGGCTGCTGCAGATACTCACTCATGTGCACGCGCAAATACGGCACTGGCCGCGCGTCGAAGCTCAGCACCTTGCCACGAGCCGCACGCGCCAGGTTGCGCGCGAAAGCATGCGCTGGCGGCGTGGCATAGGAGACAACGAGGTCAAACTGATCGAGGTAGCGCTGGAGCCGCACGCTGGGCACTGCATCCGGTTGGAACAGGGCGCTCAGGTCGGCACGGTCAAAAGATGACACAGCGGTGACCACGGTGCGGCCAGCCAGCAACCGCAGTACCGCCAGGTCGCCCATCACCTCAATAGCAGCTTCCGGGAACCTGGCCCGCAGTCCCTCCAGGGCCGGCAGGGTGAGCAAAACGTCGCCCAGGGCACCGGGACGCAGAACCAGTATCCAGTATCCAGTTGCCAGTTGCCGGTTGTCAGTTACCAGTTTCCAGTCACCAGTTGCCGGTTACCAGTTCTCAGTTGCCAGCTACCAGTTGCCAATTGCCGGTTGCCGGTATCGCGGTCCGCGCAGGATGAACCGGATTCACGCCGCGCGTCTCCGCATCGGAATCTCGAGCGCGTTTTCTTTCGCTGCCTGGATGGCTTCGGGGTATCCAGCATCTGCATGGCGCAGGATGGCCGTGCCTGGATCGTAGGTGAGCACACGCTTGAGACGCCTGGCCGCCTCGGGTGTGCCGTCCGCTACGATGACCTGTCCTGCGTGCAGCGAGTAGCCAATGCCGACCCCGCCACCGTGGTGGAAGCTGACCCACGTGGCGCCCCCGACAGCGTTGAGCAGGGCGTTGAGTATGGGCCAGTCGGCTATGGCGTCGGAACCGTCCAGCATGTCCTCGGTCTCGCGCCTGGGGCTGGCTACCGAGCCTCCATCCAGGTGATCCCGCCCGATCACGATAGGCGCCGATATCTTTCCCTTGGCGATCAAATCATTGATCAGCAAGCCAAACCTTGCTCGCTCACCGTATCCCAGCCAGCAGATGCGCGCCGGCAATCCCTGGAAAGCCACTTGCTCGTGCGCCAGCCTGATCCAGCGCACCAGGTGTTCATCGTAGGCGAACTCTTTCAGCACCACTTCGTCCGTGACGTGAATGTCTTTGGCATCCCCAGACAAGGCGACCCAGCGGAAGGGGCCCTTACCCACGGCCAGAAGTGGCCGGACATAAGCAGGCACGAAGCCAGGATAGGACAAGGCGTCCTTCACACCAGCATCGTAGGCACGCTGACGTAGGTTGTTCCCATAGTCGAATACCGTCGCACCGCGCTTTTTCATCTCCAGCATGGCCTGCACGTGCCTGGCCATGGACTCCATTGAGCGCCGCGTGTACTCTCTGGTATCCTTGCGCCGCAGCTCGTCTGCTTCCGCGACCGAAAGGCCAGAGGGCACATAGTTCAGCGGGTCGTGGGCCGGGGTCTGGTCGGTCACGATGTCAGGGGTTACCCCGCGTGCCACAAGCTCTGGGTAGACGTCTGCGGCGTTGCCGATGAGGCCCACAGAGAGCGGCCGCTTCTCATTGACTGCCTGCTCCACCAAGCTCATGGCTTCTTCCAGGCTGTCCACCACCGTGTCCACGTACCTGGTGTCCAGGCGGCGCTGTGCCCGGGCCCGATCTACCTCAACGACGAGGGCAACGCCCTCGTTCATGGTCACTGCCAGCGGCTGTGCACCACCCATGCCACCCAGGCCAGCCGTCAGCACAAACTTACCCTTCAGAGTACTTCCAAAGTGCTTCTGTGCTGCCGCAGTCAAGGTCTCGTACGTGCCCTGCAAGATGCCCTGCGTGCCGATGTAAATCCAACTGCCGGCCGTCATCTGCCCGTACATGATGAGGCCTTTGGCGTCCAGTTCGTTAAAGTACTCCTGCGTGGCCCAGGCCCCGACCAGGTTAGAGTTGGCAATCAACACGCGCGGTGCGTCCGGGTACGTGCGGAAAACGCCCACCGGCTTGCCTGACTGCACCAGCAGGGTCTCGTCATTCTCCAACTCTTTGAGGCAGCGGACGATGGCTTCAAAGCATTCCCAGTTGCGAGCCGCTTTGCCCGACCCTCCGTAGACGACCAAATCGTCAGGCTTCTCTGCCACCTCTGGATCGAGGTTGTTCATCAGCATGCGCATGGCCGCCTCCTGGCCCCAGCCCTTGCAGGTGATCTGGGTACCGCGCGGCGCGCGCACAGTTCGGCTGGACATAGCAACACCTCCTCATTGAGATTAACAGTAGCCTTGTTCTTGCATGGCTCAACCCACGGCTTTGCCGCTGAGTATACGGACAGATCCCCAGCGAACTCTACCCTATTTGAAGGAAACCCGTTTTCTCCTGTGCTTACCCGGCGAGACTCTCCGCAACACTGACAGACAGAGTTGCAGACACAGGAAAACGAGTTTCTCTGTGGTTACCTGCTGGCTTGGCGGATGGCACTCAGTCGTCTCCCTGCGTGCTGTGATCCAATGATGCCGAGATGGCGTCCAGAGCAGCTCTTGCGGCCTCCTGCTCTGCCACTTGCTTGCTGTGACCCGCACCTCGACCGCGCACCTGGCCCTTGACCAGCACTTCAACTGAGAACTGTTTGGCGTGGTCTGGCCCGCTCTCCTGTACCGTGACATAGCGGGGCGTCACGTGAAAGATGGCCTGAGCCCATTCTTGCAACCGGCTCTTAGCATCACGCAGCAGCGCCTCAGCAGAAAAGGCCTCAATCTGGGACTCGATGAAGGGGAGGAAGAACTGCCGCGCCGCCTCCAGGCCGTGATCCACGTAGACAGCACCCAGCAATGCCTCGAAAGCATCACTCAGCATTGCTGCACGGGTACGGCCACCTCCGAGTTCTTCGCCGTGCCCCAGCAGCAAGTAGCGACCCAGGTCAATCTCAGCAGCAAAGCGCGCCAGTGTCTCGCTGCATACGAGTTCGGCGCGCAGATTGGTTAACTGACCCTCTTGCCACTCAGGAAAACGGTGGTACAGATACTGCGCAGCTATGAAACCCCCGATTGCATCGCCAAGGAACTCCAGCCGCTCGTTGTCGCCCCACACACAGTCAGGGTTCTCATTCAGATACGAAGTGTGAGTCAGGGCCCGTTGCAAGAGCGACTGGTCGCGGAAAATAATGCCTATGGCCTGCTGCACTTCCGTCAGATCTTCCAAGCTGGTTCCTTATGTCACCTACGTACGGCCATTCACTGCGACTCATGCAAGCTAGTGTTGTGTCAACGTTGAATTGATCGTTTGTGCAACCAAGTGGGAAAAGCGAGTAAAGTCGCCACTCCGAACCCACTGCTTTGGCATTGACAGAGTACTAGCTTTGTCTGTCCGGCTTGGCAGGGCTACGCGGCGCTCTGTCTGTCAAGCCACTCACGCAGCACACTAGCTACATCCGACCGTGCGACCTGCGTCTGAGACTTGGCACGCAAATCGCGCGCCGTGACCTGAGCAGTGGCCAGTTCATCCGGGCCCACAATGACCACTAAGGGAATGCCCTTCTTCAAGGCGTAGCGAATTTGGGTTCCCAGGGGGGCCGTGCCATAGTACAACTCACAATACAGGCCCGAACCTCGCAGCTCCGTAAGCAGCTTCAACGACTCATTGAGCAAGTCTGCGCCAAAGACCGTGACCAGCACTTGGCTCAACGTTTCCCCTACGTCAGGCGGGAACATGTTGAGTTCTTCCATCACGTCAATAATGCGCTCTATGCCTATGGTCGTGCCCGTAGCTGGGTAGCTTTGGGTCGAGAACATGCCGACCAGGCCATCGAAACGGCCCCCGCCGGTGATGCTGCCAATGCGCGGCTTCTCAACCAGAGTCTCAAAGATCGGGCCTGTGTAGTAGCTCAGGCCGCGCACCATAGCCAGATCCACGCGGTAGAAATTCTCCGCTACGCCCAATGACGGCAGGTAGCTGACCAGCTCTTCAAGCTCGGCGATGCCTTCCAACGCTAGGGGATAGTCCGCCAACTTACCGCGCAAGTCATCTAGAATCGCCTGCCCCGCCTCGTCCGCCGCGGGCCTCAGCAGTTCAAGCAGGCGATCCGCAGTAGGCGCATCCAATCCGGCCTTGCGCAGCTCGCCGCGCACACCGTCAACGCCCAGCTTCTCCAACTTGTCTATGGAGCGGTAGAGCCCTGGCAGTTGCTTCTCGGGCACGCCTGCGTACTGACCAATGCCTGTGAGCGTCTTGCGGTTGTTGAGGACGATAATGAACTGCTCGAACCCGAGCCTCTTCAGCACAGCATAGGTGAGGGCAACTATCTCAGCGTCAGCCAGCATGCTCGAGCAACCAACAATGTCCGCATCACACTGCCAGAATTCCCGATACCGTCCCTTTTGCGGCCGCTCCGCTCGCCACACAGGCGCGATCTGGTAACGTCTGAAGGGCTTGGGCAGATTCGGGTATTGGGCGATAACCCGGCTCAGAGACACCGATAGGTCGTAGCGCAGTGCCAGCTTCTCCTTACCACCGGGATGCTCAACCATGTAGATGAGCTTCTCTGCGTCCGAGCCGTACTTGCCCAACAGAATCTCGCGCAGTTCTACTGACGGCGTTATCAATGGCTCAAAGCAGAACTCGGTGAAAACTTGCTCAACGGTGGCCATGACATGCCGGCGCAGAATCATCTTCTCGGGCAATATGTCTCTCATGCCTTTCGGCAGGCGGGGTTTGATGATTTTCATGTCTCGTTCTCCACAGGTGTTCACGGCCGTGGCGCAAACAAAGAAGAGCGGGAGCATCCCCGCTCCACGCCCCTCAGCACTGCAATGGGGTGGATGACGGGATTTGAACCCGCAACAACTGGTTCCACAGACCAGCGCTCTGACCGTTGAGCTACATCCACCATGCCGTTCCGACAGCCCAAGTATACATCACTTGGGGCCGAAATGCAAATTGCTCCTGTGCCAGGGCGCGAGAACCCTCCCGCAGGTTCGATCGCCATAAGTAACGTCCGGGAGGGTCTGCTTACTGGACAGCGTACCGCTCAATCACCAGCCTGGTTGTGTCTGCGGGTAGTCTTCATCCCTGCGCAAGTGCATGCCTCCGAGTTCCCAGCGCTCTTCGTCCTCCGAGTCCTCGGGCACAAGGCGCGTCACCATGGTGAGGCAGCCCTCACTGGGGTCGTACTCGATCTCCTCAGCACGGCACTGGCCGTCAACGTTGTAGAGGCAGTCCGTCTGCCAACAGGTGATTCCGGGCGTCGCTGTTCTCCTCCTCCACCCAGGAATCACGTCTTTGTCGTAATGACATACCACCAAAAGCAACGTTGACTGAGCGCTACGCGCCACTCACTACTCACTGCTCACCACTCGCAGTTCCACGTCGTCCAGGTACACCGCCGTGATGCCATCGTGCCCATCGTTTTTCACACCGAAGCGCAGATTGACGCGCTGCCCTGCGTAGCCCAGCAGGTCGAAGGTGCGCAGGTTCCAGGCTTGATTGTGGTCTGTCCAGTAGGTGCAGTCTGACTCGCCACCGCCGCTAGTAGGGAGCACGCAGAAGTAGATGAGATCCCCATCCACCTGCGCGCTCACTGGAAAGTAGTAGAAGGACAGCTCCGCCTGCGTCACCCCGCTGGGGATATCCACCGTCTGCTGCACAGAGGAGTAGCTCTCCACGTTGTAGCCAGTGTCAATCCCCAGGCGCATAGAGCGCGAGCCGCTGTGCGCACGGCCCACAGAGTAGCCTGCCGGGTAGGTGGTCCGCAAGATCTCCCACGCCTCCTCCCTCTCAAAGCTGTGATTGAGAATCAACTGTGTGTATTGTGGAGTGGACGTTGCAGTCGCCGTGGGCGTAGGCGATGGTCCAGTCGTAGGCGTCTCCGAGACTCCAGGCGTGAGGGAAGGGCTGGGTGAGGGCGTCGCACTTCCCGTGAGCGTGGGCGAAGGACTGGGCGATGGCAGTGCAGTCGCCGTAACCGTAGGGGAAGGGCTGGGCGAGGGCGTTGGACTCGGCGTGACCGTAGGCGAAGGGCTGGGCATGGGCGTCGGATAGCCTCGCAGCACGATGGGCAGAAAGGCTCTGGAAACCAGCTCTTCGAAAAGGCCATAGGACAATCCGGCCTGGTACACCGCCTCTGCCACCGTCCGCGGGTCAGGGGCAATACTGTAAGGTGTGTCGTCAAAGGCATACGCTCCCACAATCCAGACAGAGCCTTGAAAAACCAACGTGCGCTCATTCATGGGCAGCGTAGGCGAGCCAGGGTTCAGGCTGTGGCTGGCCTCGTAAGCATCAAAGCCGTGGAACAACAGTGCGTCCACGTCCCAACCACCAGCAACCAATGCATCGCGCTGCTGAATCAGCGTTGCGTATGCTTCCGCTGCCTGGCCAAAACGCTGTATCCAGGCCTCAGCGAAATGGCCTGCCGCGGCTGCATATTGCATCGTGTACAGAGGGTAGTGCACCACCACCTCCGAAGGCCAGCCAAGCGTGCGCGCAGCGTCCTCCAAGACCATCTGCTCAATGTCCTTGTGGGTGGCCGTAGGTGAAGGCACATGCGTAGGAGTAGATGTCGGCGTGGCTGTCGCGGACGTAGGCGAAGGAGAAGCTGTAGGCCCACTGACGGTGATGGAATCACCGATCCACGTGGCCACGATCGGTTCCGCGCAGTGGTTCGCCAAGACGCCACGGGTGAAGGTGATGCCACTGGTACCCGGTCTGAGCGCACGGAAAGTAATGCGTGCCAGCACGCCGCTTCCGCTCGCCGGCTCTCCAGGCGGAATGAGGGTCACTGTGTAAGTGATGGCGCCTGTCTCGTTCACAGCCTCATTCCGCGCCGGATAGAGCCACAACAAATCCAGGAAGTCGCCTGGCTCAATCTGCACGCCAGTCCTGGCGGGGTGTGCGTCCTCTACCCACAGCACGTTGGGATCAAAAGAGACGGTCAAGTCCAACCCATAGAGATTCACGACGTCCCGCACCTGTATCTCGACGATGGCAGTCTCGCCCGCTGCCACCACGCTCGAAGCAGGCACGATGAGCACCTGCGTACTTTGCGTCTCTTGGCCATCCAAGATGCCAAGAGACTGTGTGCCCCGTGCATCCCCGGCGCCGAGCAGCAGCAAGGTAAGCGCCATAGCGACCAATGACACGAACACAGTCAGCCTGCGCATGCTTTACCACCTTGGCATTTGTGGAGATCAAAACGAGGAACTAGGAAACATGCAGGACTGGAAGCCACGCTTCTCACACACGGACGGGCGACAAACCATGTCCATCGCTTGCGCACAGCACACGCTAGCAGTCTGGCTTCTGAACAGTCACCCACGCACCTGAGGCGCACCAATACAAATGACACAAGTCGCCAGCCGGGCCCCTATCGCTCAACATCTCCGCACCGCCGTGAAGCAGGCGGTGCTGGGGTGCCGTCCTGCAGATTCCCCCCCCCAGGCTCCAGGTGACCGGCACCTCTAAGGTGCCGGTCACCTGATATGTCCAGGCGTCAAATCAACCTACGGAATCAGCAATAGCTGGCCAACGAAAATCAGGTTAGGGTTGGGCAGGTTGTTGAGCATGATGATTGACCACGGCGTCACGCGGAACATGGCCGCAATGGCCCACACCGTATCACCCCGCTGCACGATGTACGTGCGACTAGGCGGCGGCGCCGGCGGGCCGACAGGAATGATCAGTATCTGCCCGGCACGGATGTACCACGGATTGATGATCCGATTGACAGCAATGATGGCCTGCATGGGCACCTGGAACTTGAGCGAGATGCGATACAGATTGTCGCCAGGCTGTACCACGTAGGTTACCGGCCCTGGAGCCGGAGGGGGCAGCGTGGGGATAATCAGCACCTGACCCACCCATATAAAATTGGGATTGGCCAGGTTATTGGCCTGGATGATGGCCGCTGCTGAAACGCCAAAACGCCGCGCGATGCCATATACCGTGTCGCCCCACTGCACCACGTACGGGAACCCAACGCCTCCAGGTGGCACTGGCGTTGGAGATGGCGTCGGCGCCGGGGTGCCACTCGGCGTCGGCGTGGCCGTTGGAGCGCCTGCTGGCAACACGGTGATGGAGCCATCCATCAGCGTAGCGGAGATGGCCTGCGCCTGGTCACTGGACAGCGTCACAGTGTCGAACGTAATCAGCGCATTGCCCTGAGCTTTGGCCTTGAAGGTGATGCTCGCCAGTACGCCAGTGCCGCTGACCGCCGGGTTCGGCGCCATCAGAACAAAGACGTACTGCACCTGCCCCGTTGTGTTGTCCACCGTGTTCTGAGCCAGGAAGCCTTGCGCTGGGTTGAGAAAGCCCCCAGGCGCAATCTGCACGCCGTTGGCGGGATTGGCGTCCGCATCCTGGGCCTCCAGCTTGGTCGCATCGAAAGTCAGGCGGATGTCCACCCCATACAGGTTGGTCACCGTGTCCACCTTGATCTCCACAGTGACTGTTTGGTTCAGATCCGCTGACTGCGACGGTGGGTTCACCAGCACGATCGTGCCCTGTGCCAGAGCCGGAGACAGGGGCAGCACCAGGAGCATGATGAGCACCAGTGCCAATACGATACCTCGACTAATTCCTTTCTGCATCTGCGTCCCTCCTATAGAGATATCCCACGTCAAGGATTAGAAACCACGTGCTGAATCAAAGTCTTGCCACAGGGATTGCTTTGCAATGGCAAGCCCCTGGGCCAGGCAGGAATACCCCGCCCTGCCTCCGCAAATACCCCGGCTAGCGATCACCGCCAGCCTTGCGTATCAACGGCAGGTAAACCCGGTACTTTGGAATGAGAATGGACCCATTCACCGTGATCACGTTGTCAAAGAGCTGTGCCTCCGGATCAGCCAGGTCTGCCAGGATAATGTCCAGCGCGCTGTAGCCTAGCGCCTTCGCCTGGAAGGTGATAGTGCATAATGTGCCACTGCCCACAGCAGGTGGTGTGTCCTGAAGCAGCCCTACTGCATATTCCAGCACGCCCATTTCGTTGTCCACCGTATTGGTGAACACCATGCCCAACTTCATGTCAGGCGGTCCCAAATCGGGAAAACCACCCGGAGTGATCTGCACAAGGCGTGTATCGGGATCAGCATCCTCTACTTGCAAGATGCTGGGATCGAACGTCAGTTGAACATCTACGCCAAAGAGGTTGCTCACCTGCTCCAGTTGCAGTGTGACGGTCAGCAACTCTCCCACCTCGCCCACCTGGTGCTCAGGCGAAACACGCACGTACACCGGTCCCGCTGCACGTGCCCGGAGCGCGCTTGCCGCCTCCGCTTCCCACGGGGCGGGCCAGTCCTTGTGCAGTCCCCTGGCCACGATGACCAGATCCTGGACGTTCACCTCGCCATCCTGGTTCAAGTCCACATAGAAATCGCTAGGTGGGACAGAGTGCAGCCTGCGGGCAACCCTGACCAGGTCAAACACGTCCACAACCTCATCGTCGTTAGTATCGCCGCCCCACATCTTTGCGTCGTCCATCACCGTCGTGACGCCACCTTCCACCGACACACCCACCCTCTGCATGGGTATGTAGCCCTTCAGCTCCGCCTTCAGGGTGTACGTGCCCTCGGGCATGTGCAAGAGGGCAAAATGGCCGTCGCTGTCGGTAGTCGTGGTGACAGCACCCGTGCCCACCGCTACTCCACTGTGATCCAGGCGGCCGTGAACTTCTATCGTGCCGATGATGGCTCCTGTGCCGCCAGGCGTGCACTGCCCTCCCAAGTAGGAGAAGCCGTACATTCGCAGGGTATTGTAGGTATCACCATTGGACTGCCACGTGTTGACGTACACATCGTCGCTGTAGTCAGGGTCCGCAGAGTCGTATAGGAACTTGACCCGCAGGCGCTGCTCCTCGCTGGCGGAGAAGAACGATCGGCCATCAGGCAACGTGGTATTGGGTGCCGGGATAGCGTCGTGCCAGCGGCTCAAATCACTCTGGCTGTAGTGATGCACATTGCACCCATAGTAATAGGCGCGGCTCATCTCCGACTCCCAATTGCTGGTCAGCAGGTACTTTTGCCCGGTAGGCAACTCCAAGTCCGTATACTCATCAGGCACTGTGTGCCATTGCTCCGTCTGCCACAGCTCTGTTCCAATGGCATAATCTGGTTCGTAGTACAGCTCCTTCAACTCGCCAAAGTACTGCGGCTCGCTGTCCTCTTCCACGATGCGAATCTGGCACGGCACTACGCCTGGCAGTGGATCGCCACGGCAGTGTCCATCTCTGAAGCGATCGTTAGCAAAGACGAACTCTTCCGTGGTCCCATTAGTGGGCACATCCCTCTTCTCACGCAGCGCCTGGATGTCCTCCACGCAGGTATGCACAAAGTTGAAGGGCGGCATGACGGATATGATGCTTGTATCCACACCAAGCACCTCATCGCCGGTGTAGCCCTCAAGCTTTTGCGAGTCAATGTCGTCAACAAAGTTCTTCTTGAACACCGGCGTGCGGATGGTGATGTACTTGAACTCGTACAGCTCATCGCCAGGGTTGAGCGTACTGGCTTCCACGGCGCGCACTGCCACTACATTGTACTCATGGCCATCCACGTAGAAGCGCTTCAGATACCAGGGGTCACCGGGTTTCATATCGCGTCCGTTGCGGCCATCCCCCATTGCGGTATGCGTATGCCCCAGCGCACGGCCAACCGTGAGCGAGGCCTGATCGGTGATGTGGTCCACGGACTTGACAAAGACAAACCAGGCACCGTCCACACGACCCAGGTTGTTGCTGCCTTTGGGAATACGCCGTGGCATCGCTCTGTTGGCAATGGCCATTTCCTTTTCTAGAAGCGACATCGTGCCGATGTAGTCAGGCTGCAACGAGTACTGCCCTGTTCCCGGATCATAGTGCACGCCGCCGCCCGTGTCCCAGAACTTCAGTAGGGCCTGCCCAGGGGAGACGCTCAGCAGCGTGACCATGTGGTCCAGGAACTGTATGCTGTCCCCCTTATCCAAGGGGACATCTTCCAGGACAAAGACCACCATTTCGTTGCCATTCAGCGCGATCGAGTCCTCGTCGAGCAGATCAAGCTGTCCATCGCCGTCAAAGTCAGCCTGAATACGGGTGAGCGCGGCCAGCGACTGTTCGCTGTGCACCTGTACAATTTGAGGATTGCCGTCAAAGTTGGCATCAAAAGTCGTCAGGCCATAGCCAAAGCTGGGCAGCTCGATAGTAGGCAGTTCTCCATCAGAGCCCGGTGCGGGCAACTTCTTCTTCCCAGTGGCCATGGGGAAAGCGAACTGGCTTGAACCTGGCTGTCCATGTGCTGGCTGGTACTGGGTGTCCAGGTACATGTACGTGAACTCCTGCACCACTGCCGGGTAGGAGTAGACCGACGTTGGTGTAAAGGGCGGCGCGGAGTCCACCTCATTTATCCTGTGCACATACAGCGGCTCGTACCACATGCGCACGAAGACCTTTTCGCGAGCATTGCCCTCCCGAATGGTAATCCTGCGATACAACTCGACCAGATCGTCGCCGATGTTCTCCTCACTCATGTAGGCCGGATTGAGGGTCAACGAGTCCTTCGGTGGAGCCTCTGGCAATTGCGGGTTAAAGGGCGCCCAGGGATCGGTGTAGGGCCATACTTCAACCGGATAGGTGATCGGAGCATCAATTGTGCCAAGATCTTCGATGTGCCTGTTGCCCGGCCCTTCATGGTCAAAGCCATAAACGCGCAAGCCCGTGTCACTCTTGTACTTCTTGCCGCCCTCAGCGGGATCGAACCAGAACTTGACCTGCGGTTTCCAACCGTCGGGCATGTCGTGCACGGCGTCATCGCGCAACCAGCACTGCGTGTCATAGTCCCAACTCAGGTTATAAGCCCAGGTGGTGTCAGTATGCACATTCTGCGTCCACAGCACGTACTCGCTTTGCGGAGCCAGGAAAGAGCTGGTCAGCAGGTAAAGGTCAGTCTGGCCAGTCAGGTCGGGCAGCACAAACTCGGTGTACTTCCAGGGCAGAGTGTGCCACTGCTCTACGTACCAGAATTCCCCTGCCTCCGGGTGCTCACCGTACTTTTCCTTCAGTTCGCCGAGGAATTGATCATTCTTGTCCTCTTCCACGTAGAAGAAGTGCATCTCCCGGACGTCCTCGTAGGTAGGAGGCGTAATGCCTGGCGGCCTGTAGGGTATGTAGTCACCACTCTTCTGCTGGATAGGTGGCACAGGTCCCACTAGTGAACCATAGTAGTGCACATCCTCCTCTTTGCAGGTGAAAGCCTCGATGGCCTGCACATCCAAGATAACATAGTGCTCATAGTTGTAAGGTGGCATGACGGAGAGATAGTCTTCCGCTCCATAGGCCTGCAGGCGCACCGAGTGCTGCTGGATCAAATACCCGTCACCAGGATCCTCGTACTCACTGGCCTTGGGAATGGGCGTTCGAATGGTGATGAACTTGAACTTGCTGAGATCTCGCGGCGGCGGCCAGAACTCTGTGTCAATTAGCCCATCCCCGTCCTGGTCAATCGAGCACGTTACGCCGCCGTCACCCAACCGAATATCCGCGCCGTCCTCTGTCTTGATGGCGACGACGTTGTATTCGTGACCATCCACGTAAAAGCGCTTCAGGAACCACGGATCACCCGGGCACCGGTCTTGCTGGTTGGGCGCGTATTCCATGCCGCTCCAGGCAGCACCAAGTGCGCGTCCCACCATCAAAAATGCGCTTGGCTCGTCGGGATCAATGTGGTCTAGGTACGCGAAGAAAGGACCTGTGGGAAACTGGCACATGTTGGTGCCTGGCCCGCCATTGGCCACGGCCACGATTTGCTTAACAGGGCCATCGCTCCCCGCAAGGAGCATGTCGCCGACAGAGATAGTCTTAGCGCCCAGGCTATGTGGTGTCAAGTCGCCAGTATACCAGACTTTGAGAGACACGCTGTTGCTGTCACCGTACACTTGTTGGAGGACGATCCTATGATCCAGAAACTGCAGGGCCCCGTCCAGGCCCAGCTCCATGGTATCCAAGCGAAGAATGGCCAGTTCGTTGCCATTCAGTTGCGCACCATCGAGGTCCAGCGGGTCAATATAGCCATTCCCGTCAAAGTCGGCAGCGATAAGCGTTTTCTCGAACAGCGTCAATTCGCTCTCTACGTGGACGATGTCTGGAACGTCATCAAAGTTGCCGTCCAGGCTGGTCAGGCCGTAGCCGTAGGGATCAGATAGATCGCCCTGCCGCATACCCACAGGGAAGACAAAACTCGTCTCGCCTACCCGCCCAGCCACGGGGCGCGGCTCATCGGCCAGCGGATAGGGCTGCAGCAGCATGTAAGTGAACTCTTCCATCACCGCTGGGTACCACTCATCGTGCAGGGTATCCGTGTACGGCACCTGCGCCTGGGGATGGATGTCCAGCTCACCACTGGCGTTGAGATCCTTGTCCCAGTGCCACGGCTGGTACCACATGCGGAAGCACACCTTTTCGGACGCGTCAACGCCGCCTGCCTTGATCCGGTGGTAGAGGTCATGATAGTAGTTCTCGTCGAAGGTCCTGTTATAGTGCATCCACAGCGGGTTCCAGGTTACGGAGTCTTTAGGGGCTTGTTCGAGCTGGGGGTTAAAGATGGGCTCAGAGGCAGTGTATGGCGGATCTTCAGGGCACAACCCAGTGCAAGGATCCACAGCATCTGGGTCCCCCGCTTGGCCCACGATCCGAGCAGAAATGCGCGCCTCTGCCACCGATCCGGCCAAAGCAAAGGTGTCTGCCTCTGTCGCCAATGCAACTACTGCACCCAACAACAGTGTGGTGACAATCAACGCAACTATGACTCTGAGTGCCCTGGGCATTTCATCTCCTCCCTTGTGCAAAGCGACGTGATACGTAGCACTGGCTCACAGGTTTACTAACATTATCTTACCACGAAAGTGCCAGATTGTCAACGTAAGCTAATCTGAGACTTACCTGCAAGTTTACCAAGGATTCGGTCACCGGCGGTGGCAGACACGACGGGGTTTCAACCTAAGCCGGCGCTGTAGGTCAGATTGGGAGCAAACAGACTCTCCCGTAGGTTACCAACAACGGTTTCGCTTTCTTGGGATACCTCGAGCGTCACGGAAGGGCACTCAACACGTTATCAGAAACTACGGGAGGGCTCGCTCCAGAAACTTGCCCCCAACCCAGTGTCCAGTTGTCAAGGACGGCGAATGCACGTATAATCTCACCGTAATTCATGACGCAAGGGGATAGCAGCAGATACGCTTGTCCCCGGGAGGTCAAGAACACATTGAACCCACTTGAAATCAGGCCCTGGGAAGTTCTCGAATCCTCGATTGTCTTCTCCAACCGCTGGCTGCGCGTGCGCAAGGACGTCTGCCACACCAACCGGGGCAACGTCACTGACTATTATCTCGTGGAACGCTCCGACTATGTGCTGATCGTGGCGCTCACGCCAGAATCGGAAGTGCTGGTGACGCGCCAGTACAAGCACGGCGCCAGGCAGGTGGTGCGCGAGCTACCGGCGGGCTACGTCGAAGACGGTGAGGACCCGCTGCAATGCGCACACCGTGAATTGCGCGAGGAGACCGGCTACGAAGCCGCCAGGATGGAGCAACTGGCCGTGCTGTTCGCCTCGCCTAGTGCGTCGCGGCACCGCGGGCACCTGTTCCTGGCTACCGGGCTGCGCCGTGCCGGCGAACAACGTTTGGACACCAACGAGAAGATCGTGGTAGAGAAGATGGATTTTGCCGCAGCAGTGCAGGCCGCCGCACACAATCAGGTGTTCGAGGGCCTCAGCAGCACCGCGGCGCTGCTCATGGCCTGGCAGCGGCTGCACGGTGCAGACTGACCCGACATCGTAGAGACGTAGCATGCTACGTCTCTACCGCTGCACCGCCGCCAAGACCAGGCCTCTAGGAGGAACAATGGCTCGCTCAAGAGAAGAAGCTCACTTACCTGCTCTATACAAGGCTTACCAGGACATGCAGAAGCTCGACCCTTACAAGGTCGCTTTCACGGCAGCCTGTGACTTTCGTCCGGATGAAGAAGGGGGGCGCTTTCTGATCCGTTTCTTTGGTGTAGACTATGTGGTCACCTTCCCGCGCATCTCGGTACGCAGTGCCAGCGGTCAGGAACCGGACGTTGCCACACGCTTGATCATCCTGCACTACCTCATCCATGCTGACGGCACGCCGCCCGCCGACCGCTGGATCGCCTTCCGCGAGCTGCCAAACGGCCTGGTCTACGACCAGGCTTTTCGGAAGCGTTCCAGCCTGCGCTTGGTACGCGCGTATGGCGCCGATCCGAAAGGCTTCGCCGCAGCAGCGGAGGCTTTGGGCGGGGAGCGACTCACCTTTGGCGACGCCTCCTACATGTTCCGCTTGCTGCCGCGCATGCCCATGGCCGTGATCCTGCACCTTGGCGATGAAGAGTTTGGCCCGGCAGTGAACGTGCTCTTTGACGGTGCTGCAGGCCACTATCTGCCCGCCGAAGACCTGGCCGTGCTCGGCGGCATCTTGACCAGCAGGTTGATCAAAGCAGGGAACGTGTAGGTTCATAACAGAGAGACACCCTTAATCCAGAACGTGAATCTTGGTTTCATCTTTGTCCTGTGCAATTTCCGCGACTCCATGTTTGGACGTGCACTTTGCTCGGGCAACTCTGGTTCAGGTGGAAAGCCATCGCCACCAAGATTAGCAACTTTCAGGCTCGTATCTTCTTTTCGCTCGTCTGTTTCTTGATAGCGACGCCGTTCGGGCTGGCGGTCCGAACTGCATCACTTCCGCCGCCACAGAGCGCTGACGCGACCCAGCAGCGCATTGCCGCAACTAATCACTGCGCCAAGTGCAACCAAGCCAGTGGCCGGCAGCACACGCGCCAGTGCCCCACCAATCATCCCCGAGAAGGAGCCGCAGCCTGGTGCGATCATGTTCCAGATGCCAAAGACTCGCCCCAGGACTTCCTGCGGCACCCGCTCCTGCATCAACGACGCCCCACAAGTGGGAATCAGGTTCCCAATCATGCTGGCGAAAAAGCTCGCTACCAGAGCCGGAGCTAACGCACGAAACAAGGGATAGCCGATCAGCGACAGGCCATAACCGAGCCAGCCCAATACTATGAGCCGCTCCTTATGCAAGCTGCGACCCAGGCGCCCCAGCCACAATGCCCCCAGCAACATGCCTGCGTAGCCTGCTGTCCGTATGTAGCCATACACTTCCGGCCCAGCATGCAGAACATCCTTCACGAAAAGCGGCACTCCCACCATCACCATGCCATCAGCCAGGACAAAGTACAAAGCGTCGAGCAAGAGAATGCTACGTACTACCGGGTCATGCCAGACATAGGACACACCCTCCAGCAAGTCGCGCCAGGACAGGGGCTGCCTCTCCTCCGTCTGAACTGCCTGGGACGGCAATCTCAACGATGACAGCAACAACGCGGAGAGAATCAGTGTCCCGCCATGGATAGCAAAAGCGTTAGCGAGGCCAAGTGCCTGCACAACAGGCCCGACGAGAGCGGTACCGGCGATCATGGCCAGGCCAACAAGAACCACGTTGGCTGAATTCGCAGTCACGATCTCTTCTTTGGGCACAATCTGCGGGAGGATGGAAGAGCGCGCCAGGTAATACAGCAGGCCCGACGCAGAGAGAAGAAAAGCTATCAGCAGTGCGTGCCATCCGGCCAGGACGCCCACGGCGGAAAGGATGGGCACAGCCACAGTGAGCAAGGCCGCCAACATATTGACAGCTATCATCAGGCGGCGCCGGTCGAGTCGGTCCACCAGCGTTCCAGAGGGCACCGCAAGAAGCAAAAAGGGCAGATACCTGGCTGTCGTCGCCCAACCTACTGCGCTTTTGGATCCCGTGACGTCCAGCATCAGCCATGGCAGGATAGTTATATACAAGCTTTGGCCGACCCACATCAAGACCGCGCTGCCCAGCAACGTACGGTATGCAGGATTGCATGCCAGTGCACGATATCCACTGGGGGAGACGGCAGGGGATTGTCCCTCCATCGCGTGTCACCTACTCCCCAACCAGACGAATGGACCCAGTTGGACAGACTCTGATGCATTCCATGCAGCGGATGCAACGCGTGGAATCAGGGTTCTCGTAGACACAGATATCCACCGGACACACCCGCCGGCACTCATCACAGCGCGTACAAGTCGCCTCGTCCACGGCCAGACGCAGCGTGCTCAGTCGGTTGAAAGGTGACCAGATGGCACCCAAAGGACAGACGAAGCGACAGAATGGGCGCTTGCTGCTCATCATCCAGATGACAAAGCCCGAGAGGATTGCCACCTTGACCACGAACAGCCACCCGGCCTGTGCACGCAAATCTGAATATATCAGAAGCAGCGGTATACCTGCCTCCACGGTGCCCACGGGACAGAGCTTGCAGAACCAGGGCTCGAGCGTCAGGAAGGGGACCAGGCCAACCAGTACGATCAGAAACGCATAACGAAGCCAGCCAGCACGCTCCGAGACGTGCCATCTCGGCCAGCGAAACCTGCGCCCAAGGCCATATACCAGCTCTTGCAGCCACCCAAATGGGCAAAGCCAGCCACAGGCCAGGCGTCCGGCCAGAGCCCCGATAAGGCACAGCACGCCCAACGTGTAGAAAGGGATTTGGTGTATCGCGGCAAAGTGCTGCAGTGTGCCAATAGGGCAAGCAAAGATAGCTCCGGGACAGGCATAGCAGTTCATCCCCAGGCAGGGAATTGCCTTCAAAGCCTGCAAGACAAACGAGTTCATCATCAGAAACGAGACTGCCTGTACCCAGCGCCTCTTGGTGTTGAGCAGCAAAGAGACAAGACGGGACACGTTCGTTGCTCCAATCACATCCTGGGCATTCCTACTGAATGCCGATGCAGGACAGGCAAAGCAGGGTTGCGTTGACCCAGGTGATGAACGCCTGCCCCAGAACAACGCCCAGCACGATTGCAAGCAGCGCAACCACCATCAGGATGCGGTTCGTAAGCATCCGTGACCTTGAACCTGCTGCGGTATCTGACCTGGCTGAAGTCTGTTCTGTGGTCATGGCACCTCTGTCTGGGCCTTCATTTAGTCTGGCTAAGCTCGGCGCAGCACTGCGCGCAGGATTATGAACACACCGAGACCGATCAGCGACGCTGCCCAGATGAGATGCAGCGACGCAGCCAATGGACTCACGCCTACGCCAACCACTGCCAGCACTCCCGCTGGGATCAAGGCCCACCAGTTGCGGCGATTGACAATAAAGACAACGAGGAACGCCAGGGCAATGCTCAACAGGATGAACATCGCTACCCACTCGCCGCCCACTAGCTCGCCCAGGCTCAACACCACGCCCATGAGAGCCATAATGCCGCCAGCGATGAGAGCCCACCAGTTGCTCTCGCGATTCATGGCAAAGATAACCAGGAAAGGGACGGCGCTGCCCACAAAGCCCACAAGAAGGAGCACTGCGTCATGCAAACCCAATTCGGCCAGCACTACGCCGAGCCCCCAGGCACTGATTATGCAGCCCGGGATAAGAGCCCACGATGCCTCGCGGGTGCCCTGTTTGAAAAAGATGTAGAAGAATGGCAGGGCGCTGCCTGTAAAACCAACCAGCACTACGAGCCACCCTGGAAGCCCGCAAGCCCCAAGTAGCGAGCCCACTCCCCAAGCGAACATGATGCTGCCGGGGATGAGCGGCCACCATTCCACAGTGTTGCTGAACCACAGAGACAGAAAGAAAGCAGAACCGGCAAGCAGCACCAGACCACCCCAAAGCGGTCCGGTGAGCGTGATCTGCCCCAACTGCACGAGGAGCAGGATGATGCCTGCAACGACCAAAAACAATCCCGCAGTTACGCGCCACCAGTTCTTCTTCATTGTCAACATCCTTTCTGTCTGCTGTCTGGTTTGTGCTACAAGCCTGCAATCGCCGGCTGAGCACGATGCGGCAGCTTTATGCGACCAGACGGGATTATAGCACGTTGCACCCTATCTGGCAATCAGCAGTCTTGGTCGGGGTCTATGTCAGATTTGCGGCAAGTTTGTGGTGGATGAGGTCCCGTAGCTCGCTCTACCACCGCCCAGGCAACTCAGCCCACACGAAGAGGATAACCTGAGCACCTTCGTGACCGTGTCAAGGACGCTCAAAGGGGACGATAGTCCCCGTCTCCAGTCAGTACGCTTTGTTGGCCACGTGCCTGGCGTACGACGCGGAGTAACATCCACCTCGATCTGAGCCAAGTAGCCCTCAGACGTGATGAAGTGACTGATAGAGAAAAGATGCGCGAACTAAGTCTTGAGATTATCGAACTGGTAGAACTCGAGTCTGGCGAGGGCAGCGCGGAGCAAGTGCCGACCGAGATCTTTGAGAGCAACCGGGGCCGTGCTAGTCTCTGCACGACCGATGTCGTCAACCTTGAGGTCGTCGAGGATAGTCGTTTCGCGTGTGTAGCCGGTGAGTCGGAATGTCATTCCGACGTACTATGCTGCGTCGGTCAGAGCTCGCTCCGTAAGTCGGAATGTCATTCCGACGTAGCACGCTCCGTCCGTCGGAGTTCGCCCCGTTGGTCGGAATGTCATTCCGACATAGCACGCTCCGTCCGTCGCAGCTCGCTCCGTTGGTCAGAATGTCATTCCGACTTAGCACCCTCCG
>Ga0315543_1002029_pt1 | contig 20631 bp, 21 predicted proteins | sample SalMarSW160210MG_2_FD_203098 | JGI IMG/M metagenome (GOLD analysis project Ga0315543, IMG submission 203098) | Salt marsh sediment microbial communities from the Plum Island Ecosystem LTER, Massachusetts, United States - Salt Marsh Sediment SW1601-210 ...
CAGGCAGAATTAAGTCTACGCCTCTTTCCACAAGAACCTGCTTCAACTTGTCAGCTATATCTTCGTCCAAATGGGCACGCATGATATCTCGTCTGACCAGCAGATAAACATTGCTATATCCCCGCGCTTTTAGAGCCTCAGCTACCTCAAGTGCAACAAACCCTCCCCCGATAATAGCCGCGCTGCTATGCTTCACAATGGCATTCTCTAAGGCTCTGCCATCCGCTATATCTGTACTCAAGGCAAACTCGCTTCTGTTATCCAATCCAGAAAATGGGGGGACGATTGGGGTAGCCCCCATGGCTAAGATTGCTTTATCATAATTATATATTTCCCCATTAGCGATGATTTTCCTTTCATCCCTGAGGATATCAGTGACTTCAGTATTTAAGTGAAATTTTATATTTCTCTTTTCATAAAACGATGTAACGCGGTAGCCACGATATAGGTCTTCCCATTTGTTAACACTCCCGTTTAGAACCAGAGGAATTTCACAGGGGTTACATCCGAGTTCCTCTCTTTTACTAAAGACATCAATTTGCGCCTCGCTATTCAAGCGGCGGACTTGTAATGCTGCAATTGCCCCGGCATCCCCAGCACCGATAATACAGACTTTCATGCTTCCTCCTCTATTTCATTTTCTTTACTTCTGGCTGTTTTCATCCCTTTTCCTATAATTTGATCAATCAATAACTGATAAGTCCATGGAAACCAGTATTTCTAAGGGCATAAGTAGAAGGGATGACTCCGGCATCAGGAATAGAGCTGCTTTGCTGGTGGAAATTATCTCGCAAATTTCTAAGCTTTCATTTACACTCCCAGACATTTTCTTCAGCGTTCAATTCCATCTCGGGCCTGAACTCCCGCTTCATAATAGTGTTTTACCTCTTTCATCTCCGTCACCAGGTCAGCTGCCTCGATAACCTCAGGCGGCGCATATCGCCCGGTAAAGACTAACTCTACACCGTCTGGCTTGGAGGCTATTATATCCAACATATCCTTTACTGAAAGGAGTTCAAAGTAATGAGCAGTAGTTATTTCATCAAAAACGATGATGTCATATTTTCCGGAGAGCATTGCCTCTGTCGCTTTGTGCAATCCTTCCTGAGCTAGCTGAATGTCTTTTGTGTTTGGAGGCTTACGGACATGCACCCAGCCAGGCCATCCGTACTGCTCGATGGTTATATGTGGATGCACCATTTTTGCTGCATTGAGTTCGCCGTAATGCTGCCCCTTCATAAACTGCCCAATATATGTTTTCAATCCTCGCCCCATAGCGCGAAAGGCCAGGCCTAAAGCAGCTGTAGTTTTGCCCTTACAATTACCTGTATAAACCTGGGTATATCCCTTGCCCAATGGACGCGCTCTCGTCATTTAACTCTCCTAAAAGCTTAAATTCTTGCCAACCAGCCCTCAAGGTCAACCTCTTCTACCAGCTGCTACCGCCCATAGAACGCCCAATAAGCACTATCTGCAAGCCAAGGTTGACTCAGAATTAACCCACCAGCCGACCATACTTTGTGTTAAACTACAGCTCGGATTTGGAATTTTCCGCTATTATATATACATTATTCAGGGAATAGGCTGTTTGTAGCTGCCGCTGCGGGCCTGGCTGATAACAAGGCACCTCTGATAGAATGCTTTTTGCGCTTCCGGCGCATTGGCCACTTCGCCAGCCCATATCTTTAGGGGTGTTGCCTGCAGACCACGCGCGTACGAATAGCTCAGTTCCCACGGGGCACCGACTTTCGCCCCCTCCAGGCTAATAGCGTTCAGATTGACCATGGATTCCTCGTCGCCTTGGCCACCGGACAAGAAGACTATGCCGGGAACGGCTGCCGGGACAGTCCTCATCAGGCAGGCTACGGTCTTTTCACCCACTTTTTCGGGTGATGCCTGGTTGGCTGCTTCCTTCCCGGAGAGGACCATATTTGGTTTCAGCAGGCACCCCTCCAGTGCTACTCCCTGCTGGCTTAGCTGGTAGAAGAACTCCCGCTGCATACGTTCTGTTGAGTCAAAACAGTCATCTATGGAGTGCTTGCCGTCCATCAGCACCTCGGGTTCCACTATCGGAACCAGTCCTGCCTCTTGGCTCAGCCTAGCGTATCGCGCCAGGGCATGCGCGTTGACATTAATGCAGTAATCGCTTGGCATAGTATCACCTATGGAGAGGACAGCCCTCCATTTGGCGAAGCGAGCGCCTATTTGATAATATTCCTCAAAACGTTCTCTCAGTCCGTCCAGCCCTTCCGTGACCAACTCATCCTCGGTTCCGGCCAAGAGTTTGGCGCCCTTGTCCACCTTGATGCCGGGAATGATTCCCGCTTCCTGCAGGATGGAAACAAGAGGCGTGCCATCGGCCGCTTTCTGGTGGATAGTCTCATCATACAGAATTACTCCGCTGATGAATTCACTTACACCTTCGGTTCGAAAAAGCATTTCGCGGTAATCACGGCGCTTCTCTTCGGTGGACTCCACATTTACTGTGTTGAACCGCTTCGTAATTGTTCCTGTGCTCTCGTCTGCCGCCAGGATACCTTTTTTCTTAGCCACAAGGGCATTGGCTGTAGCCGCTAAATCACTTATATTCCTCATATCCCGCCTCCATCATTCTGTGAATCGCGCCATATCTGCCATTGCAGTGATTATACAATCGCCCTATTTGGCAAGTATGGTAACTACACTTAACTTCTCTGGGTTTCATTTTCTGCGCTCTTTCACATCGTTGTCTACCTAGAAATTATTGGCTTCCTTTCTTGCCGCCCTTCTTTGCACCTATCCCTGTACCCCTTCCACCAACTCTACCTCCACCCTTCCCTCCACCCCTGCCGTCTCTCGGTCCCTGCGAACCGGCGGGTGGGCCTGTTTTATCACGGTTTGGCATATTTCACCTCCTTTCTGAAATTTGCACTTTCGACCTGAATCTGCCACACATAGTTGCCTTTTAATGTTACACCACTTACCGCAATTATAATAGAATCCTACGGTTTTCTTTATTTCACTTTCCCAGTGTGAATATCCGTACCAGTAACAAAATGAGTTGTTGTTATATCAAATAACGACCATTTAACTAAACCGCTAAAATTGATATATGGATTTCCAATTTCTATGGTGTTATAATAAGATTATTAGTGCATACTTATATATAAAACATGATACAGAATAAGAAAATAGAAAATATCGAGGAACTGGCAACTCTTTTTAGCGTACTTTCTGACCCAACGAGGCTAAAGTTAATGAGGCTTCTTTCTGAGCAGCAGGAGCCGAATGCTCTCTGTGTGAATGCTCTGGCCTATCAACTAGGTGTAACGCAGTCCGCTATTTCACAGCATCTTAGATTGCTGAAGTCTGCAGGGTTGGTAAAAGGTGAAAGGCGCGGTTATCGCATTCATTATTTCCTTAATCAGGGAGCACTGATTCGAGCTCAGCAACAGATATCTGGGGCTCTCCCTATCAAATCTAAAAAAATTAATAAGAAGAGTTCGGGTAAAGTAGAAAAATGAAGTCAGATAGTACATTAGCTTTACAGGTATCAAACCTCACCAAGCGATTTGATGAGGTTATTGCCGTAGACGACATTAGTTTTCAGGTTAATAAGGGCGAGCTATTTGGTTTTCTTGGTCCTAATGGTGCCGGTAAAACTACCACTATTAATATGCTTACTGGTTTAGCCAGATTGGATGCAGGTAAGATTTATATCGGTGGCATAGACTGTACCCGAAATCCTAAAGCAGCTCAACACCTGACCGGTGTCGTTCCTGATGAAAGTAATCTTTATCCCGAGTTAAGTGGTTTCGACAACCTCTGCTTCTGCGCAGCATTATACGGGATAAACAAAATCGAGCGCCAAACACGTGCAAGAGAGCTTTTAGAGACTTTCAGCCTTACCGAAGCCGCCGACCGTAAGTTTGCAGGCTATTCCAAGGGCATGAAGCGAAAGTTAACTTTTGCAGCTGGTATTATCCATCAGCCTCCAATACTATTTCTTGATGAGCCGACTACGGGAATTGACGTGGCCAGTGCCCGCCAGGTAAGACAGATAATAGCCAGTCTCCACCGTAAAGGTACGACGATCTTTCTCACCACGCATTACATCGAGGAAGCTGAGCGACTCTGCGAACGAATCGCTTTTATCGTTAATGGTAAAATCGTCCAAATCGACCGTACATCAGACCTTCTACAGCCAGTCAAGGGTAAACATGTGATTATCCTGTCTGTCTCTAATTCGGGAGATGGTCTGACCATAGAAATGGCATCGGCTTTCCCACAGTACCAATTCCAGATTCCTACACCCGACCAGATACGTATCGAATCAACTGAACCGGTTAATGTTGGCCCATTGGTTAGATTCTTAGAAGAACGCAATATTCAAGTTACTGAAGCCCGCAGGCATGTTCCATCACTCGAAGATGTCTTCGTTCAGGTTACAGGAATAGAAGCGGGATTGATGCACAGGGAGAAGGAAAAGGCCGGAGGCGGAGGGAATCAATGAAAAGCTGGATTGCTTTCTCAAGCATCTTTGTCAAGGATATGCGGGCTTATTATCTCAAACCTCCGAACATCAGCTGGGGTATTATCTTTCCACTGGCCTGGACAGGGATGTTTTTCATCAGGTCAGGACTGGGGGTGGAGAACGTATTACAACTTCTACCGGGTGTAGTGACTATCTCAATACTGTTCGGCACTACTTCTTTGCTTTCGGTGACCCTCACCTTCGAGAGGCGAAACCGGTCGTTCGACAGGCTGCTTCTCGCGCCTATCTCTCTGGAATTACTTATGTTAGCCAAGACCTCTGGGGCTATACTCTTCGGTATCGTCAATGCGCTCGTACCCATAGTAATCGCGGCGTTTCTAACAGATATGTCAGGAATTGCCTGGTCTTTAGTTGTGCCGGCTATTATTCTCATCGGTATTGTATCAACTTTCCTGGGGCTTTTTATCTCAGTCTCTGCAAGTGAGGTATTCGAAGCTCAGACTTTCTCTAACTTCTTCCGTTTCCCGATGATGTTCCTGTGTGGATTGTTCTTCCCTATCTTGTCGCTACCAATGTTTATCCGCTGGCTTTCATTCATATTGCCAGTGACATACGGAGTCGATATCCTCCATGGAGCAATCAATGGAGAGCACATCATGTCGTTTACACTAGACTTTATTATCATAGGGGCATTCTGCGTAGTCCTGTTCTTGTTGAGCTTGCGTAATGTCAAGCGAAAGTGGATCGCCTGAGAAAAGCTTGCCAATCGCAATAAAGTAAAAGTCCGTTTTTCAACACAAAGAGCGTTAAGCTCCCATCTTGTGTAGCAAGCCTCCCATTTGGGGAGGTTTTTCTTTTGTCTTTTTCATTTCCTTTAATGTCCCCCGGGGGATTCAGAAATTAGCTTTTTCTTGATGTATCTCAATTTGACTAATTGTTAAATAATGAAGCTGAATACATATTTTTCAGCACATTAAAAACTGAATAGAACGAAGCCTGACCTGAACGCTTGCCCTACTAAATATAAAGGGGGTAAGTATGAGTTCAAGCGTAATCGCTCCAGCATCACCAGACGGCGATAACGGCAAACCGCAAGAGCCTGCCCCGTACTTGATACGGGGTCATTGTAGCCGATGTCATCGGGTCTGGACTCTAAAAACAAGGCAGGGCGTTTGTCAGTGGTGCGGTCATCTGGCAATATGCCAGTCATCACCAACAAAGCCCCGCCACATCAAGTCTAGCCGAAGCCGAAAGCAAAGGCAAGCCGACCATAACGGCAACAGCTATGACCAATTACAGGGCGAATGGCTTACATACTATAATGTAGCTATGCGCTTTACCGGTAAAGTGAAGCCACAGGACAAAGAGGACATACTTCAAACGATAATGGCTACCCTTGCCGATTTAGAGCGTAACAACGGACACAAGCCGTTTACCGAAGCCGTGATGTATCGGATAGCCAGCCGAACTGTAGCCGACTACTGGTTTAGCCACTACAGCTATAATAGAGGTCTGGACTGTAAACACTGTAGCAAGGCACAAAGGCACAAGTGTAAAGAGGATGACCTCTATACCGAGTGTCCCAAAGCTATCAAGCTGGAATACCTGTCAAAGCCGATACTGGACAGTGAGGGCAATCTAACCGAACTCGGTAACCTGATAGCCGATGACAAGGCTCTTGACCTTGACGGATGGGTGAGTAGTAGCACTTGGGAGATAGGCTACAAGCCTAGACTGGTGGCTATTGCCTACAAGCTACATAGCGGGGAAGCCCTTACCAATGCCGATTTACTTTACCTGAGCCGATATAGACGGCAAGAGCAAAAAAGGTTAATTGACTGACAGGTTTTGAGACATTTTCGGAGACTTATATAGTGGAAGCACCGATAATGCCAGCGAGTTGCGGGTTATCGGTAGCTTACTACTAGGTGAAGCCGATAGCCTTGCCCACTATCGGATAGCCAATAGGGGGTGTTCAAAATAGAACAATTGAATATCGTGGGCAAGCGTTCAGGTTCGGGGGTAGTCGCTCATAAGGCGACACTGGTAAACGCCTTGTCCAGAGCTTTATCTGAGAGGGTAATGCTGCTGGACTATACAATTGGGCGTAGAGGCTTACTCGGTTATCTGAGAGCTTTGTCTGGCAGTAATATCGTTAAAATCGTGCCAGACGGCGGAAGTGCCAGCGAGGTGCGGGCTTCTGATAAACGGCTGAAAGTAACCTGTGGCAGTCATACCAGCTATCTTGAGGACTCGGCGTGGATTGGTGAGAAAACACCGATGACCCTATGCGAAGTCAGGATAAGCCCTAACCGAACAGTCAAGCCGAACATCGGCGGACTGGAGCTATCGGAAGCCCTTAACAGGGTGTTACCCTTTACCGCTAAAGAGGATAATAGACCTGTATTACAGTGTGTCCTCTTCAGAGCTAAAGAGGGTAAGCTCACTTTAGTGAGTGCCGATGGTTTCAGACTGGCGGTGGTAACGCTTGACTATGACGGTGAAGGTGAAGCTCTGATACTTCGTGATGACCTGCGGGGAATAGCCAATGCCCTGCGGAAAGCCCATCGGGTCAACCTGAGCTTTGAAAAGAGGGCAGACAGTCTTGACAGCACCGACCTGATTATAGATACCGAGATAACAAGGTATAAATGGCTGAGTGTTGACGGACAGTTTCCCGACTATGAGAAGCTCATTCCTACCGAAGCCAATGTAACCGCACACCTTGACACTGTGGAGGCTGGCAAGGCGATTGCATCACTGAAAGTATTAGCCGACAGCAAGGATTACCCGATAGACCTGCATCTTAACGGCGGTGTGGTGATGTCCAGTCCCGATGATAAAGGGGAAGTCACTATGCCAGCCGATATTGAGGGTGGGGAAGTCAGGGTAAGAATTGACGGCTCATACCTTAACGAAGCTCTGAGAGCCTGCGGGGGTATGGTGGACTTCAAGGTTACCGATGGCAACTCGCCAGTCCTCTTTGTCGTTGATGGTTATCAACTGGTGGTAATGCCGATGTTGATTCATAGTGAGCCTGCCGAATCTACCGCCGATAGCCAGAAGCCAGAGGATAAGGCAGAAGCCGAGAATACCGAGCCGACAGCCGAGCCAGAGCCAGAGGCGGAAGCCGAGAAAACCGAGACGGAAGCCGAAGCGGAAGCGGTTGTCAAAGCCGAGACTCGTAGTGAGCCTGCCGAAGCTAAGCCGAAGCGTAGCCGAAAGAAAGAGCCTGTCGCCGTAGCCTAGAACGCTTGAACACAAAAAACAGCCACGACAGAAAGACGGGGTAATACCTGTCTTTTTGTCTTTTTCAAGGGGACTTCGCTCCCTGTGCGTGGGAGTGAAGTCCCCTCTTTTTTTGGCTAAAACGGGTAGGTCGAAGACTCTTAGAGGAGTGCCGATGCCCGAAGGCAGAGGCAGACCCGGAATGGACGTAAGACCTCGATGGCAGGGAATCGGCGGCTGCGTACTCAATGGAAGTCCAGAAGGACGGGTGCAAAGTACGAACAATAGTCAAAGAGAGTCGGCACTCCATAATATTCGGAAAGGAGGAACCGGTATGGTAGACAAGGATACTATTTTTGTCCTCACCAAGGAAGATGTCGTCGAGTGTGCCCGGGAAATGGGTATTCCTGAAGAAGCGATAACCGATGACATGCTTCAGCAGGTTAGGAAAGGCGTGGAGTGGGGGTTGGAGTGCTGGTCTGAGGTAATGAAGGAAGCCATCAATATGGCTCTTAAGAGCTAATCTAACTCAACCACTTTTATTACTAAGGGATTATTGTGCCCGAATCTGAAAGGAAAGGAGGAAAGGTCATGTTGAGGAATGTATCCTGGCGCAAGCTTTTTATAATTTTGGGATGCTTGATTGCCCTCAGAATCCTATTTGAATTCATCTAATTGGAGGTGAAACTATGCCTATCAAGTGGAGCGCTGTTGAGGTGAGTGAGGCTATGGATGACGTAGAGCGCCAGATTAACCTGGCGGAGGCATTTCTTGCTGAAGCCAAGGTAAAGGCAGAGGCATCCAGAGCTATAGCCGACTTGCCCCAGTATCTTGACCAGCGCCTTATCCGTCTAATCACTGACATTGAACGGATAGACAACGTAAGAAGTGCCATAGAGGCTGTGTGCCAGTCTATACCCGATGGGGCGATAGAGGCAGAGCGAGAACACCTGAAGAACGGTAGCCAGCAATCACTAATCTAAGACTATCGCATACTGCCCAGGTTTGAAGGGGCAACTATGCCCGAAATCAGTGAAAAAGGAGTTAACAATTGAATCCACCTGAGACAATAGAGAAGGGCATCTCTGAGATAGTGGGTGTCTTTACCGACCCAATCCTTGTCTTTCCGGGAGGATGGGGGGATACCTTGCCCGAATGGCTGAAGAATGCCATTGCCTTGGAAAGACTGGAAATGAACATGCGAGTACTCAAAGGAGAGGTGATGACCGGTACGGATGCCGAAGCCTGTACCTACCTCTATACCGCGGGACTTACTGCGCCGATGGACCACGACTGGAGCCAGATTTACCTTTACATTGCCGGTGAGACTTATTCCCGCCATAATGGTAATCAAGTGCCTGACGATATTCAGGTAGAATCATTGAATGATTACCAGTTAAGAGAGCTAAACAGGCTTAAGGTATGGCTCTATCATAAGAGGACACAGGTAAGGCAAGAGAAGGATAGAGCTGATAGGAGACAAGTAAAAGAAGAAGCGGAGGCACGAAGAGAGGCAGAGCAGCCGGCACTATTTAAGTTTTAGAGTAATCAGCGCTTCTGAAAAAGGGCTGGGGAGATTTTCCCCAGCCCTTTATATTTGCGAATCACACTTAACAAGCAAATGTTACCTAGCTTTACGCTCCTCGATTGTGAACATTCCTGTTCATACTTGTGCGGGGTCTGGGAGCGGAGTAACGCTCTGTGTGTTTGCTGCGCTATGCCACAACAGTCAATGCGGACGGTATCACCCAGAATGACGCCGGGCCTTCTCCGAGGAGCTCGCCATCAGCCTCGACTAACAGCTGCTCGTCAGATTCAATTGTTATAGTTGTTGCCTTTTTCTCTATTATCTTGGCGTGTCTAATATGACTTCCGTCGTATAGCATTGGCCGTATCTTCAGCAACTCAGATTTAGTCATATCACCAACAATCACTACGTCCAGAAGTCCATCATCAAGGCTAGCGTGAGGAGCTATCTGCATTCCGTCCGCAAGGTATCGTCCATTGGCCACCACGATGCCGCAGCAGCAAATAGACTCAACCTCACTTCCCACATGAAGGCTGAGTACTTGGTTTCGATGGGTGGCTAAAGCCTTGTAGCCTGCGACCGTACGAAGTGCAAGATTTAAGCTGTGACCAAAACGGGTTGGTAAGTATTTCCAAGCATCTACAATTTCGGCCGAAAAACCTACGCTAGCTTCATTCACGAAAAAGCGCTTTATTGACTGTCCATTGCTCCAGCATTGTACAACTCCGACATCAATCAAAGTCCCTTCTTGACCAGTCAGGAGAGAGAAGGCATTGACATAGTCTTCACCAATACCTAAAGAAAGGGCGAAAGCGTGCGCTGTTCCCACGCCCACAATACCCAGAATTATGTTACCCGACCTGGTTGAACTGAGTATTCCGTTGGCTACCTCGTTCACGGTTCCATCACCGCCCACAGCTATGAGGCAGTGATAACCGCCATCGGCAGACCGTCTGGCTATCTCCATTGCATGGCCGGTGTGTTTCGTGAATTCGTAGTCAAACGATAGGCCGGCTTTTCTTAATTGCCTGCTGATGCGCGACCATTCTCTTCCAACAGAATGGCTACCTGCCATGGGATTAACAATCACCTTGGTATATAATTCTGGCATTTTCTTCGCGCCCCACAAGACATTTCTTATCCAAGTCTTAGTTGCGTCATCAAAACATTCATACCTTTATCTCGGCTGCACTTTAACCGACCTAACGGCCTCTGTCAATACCTCCAACAACAAGACGCGCTGGACATGCAAGATTCGTCACGACTTGGCAGAGGGGACACTATAAGCTTCTGGGCTAGCTTTGCTAAGAGCTTGTGATTGAACCTTAATCTCCTCAATGTGTCCCATTTCTCTTGACGATTTACAGTTTTGTTCAGAGCCTTGAGGGAATCCCTAGTGAGAAGTAACAAAGGGGAGCAAGTTAGACGCCAACAAATCGAGGTGATATAAATCCGCCTGTTCGGGATTTTCTCCTCCAGGCATCTCGAAAAGAGAGATTCATTACCCAAAATGGTACTAAATTCCGACGAGCTATTCCGATTCTCCCCCAGATCGAGGGTAAACTGTAGAAGTCTCGCCAAGCCCAGTCATACCCCCTTTTCAGCATCTCTCTTGACATTAGTTTTGGTTCAAAAACAGGGTTGGACTCATACTTTGCCCAGTCTTTGGTGACTATTCGACCATCCTTATCCAAGGACTCGCAAAGACCGGTACCTGGATACGGCACAGGCCAGGCAAACTGAGCGCTCTCCAGCCGCATTTTCCGGGCAAAGCGGATAGTGCGTGCGAAAACATCTTCATCGTCTTCGTCTAAGCCAAGAATAAAGAAGCCATGTATGGCGATACCGTGGGAATGGATCTTCCTGATCACTGTTTCGTATTCGTCCACCACATTGACCCTTTTGCCCATCACCGTCAGATTGGCTTGGGACAGCGTCTCAAACCCAACCAGCAGGGATATGCAGCCGCTCGCGGCCGCCAGTTTGAGTAATTCATCATCTTTCGCTACCGTAACTGAGGCTTGGGCAACCCACCTGATTTTATAGGGAACAAGGGCGCGAAGAAGCTCTTTAGCGAACTTTGGGTTGCCGAAGATATTATCATCAACGAAGCCGATGAGATTCCTGTGACTCAATGTGTCGATCTCCTTGAGGATTTCTTCTATCGGACGGCAGCGATAAGTATGACCAAAGAATGAGGTAACTGAGCAGAAGGAGCAGGCGTAAGGACAGCCTCTAGTGGTTGAGATCGTGTTTATGCAGTAGTACGCTCCCTTGGCGAACAAGTCTCGCCGGGGGATAGGCAAGCTGACCAAGCTGGGCCGCTCTCGTTGGCTGTATATCCTTTGCAGTTTGCTTGCCTTGAAATCATCGATGACATTTGGCCAAATTCCTTCGGCTTCCCCAATTACCACAGCATCAGCGTGCTGGCTTGCCTCTTCGGGCAGGGAACTGGTATGGCTACCTCCCAAGATAACCTTCACTCCTCTCGTTCTAAAGCTATCGGCGATCTCGTAAGCACGTTGCGCCGTGATAGTTAGTGCCGTGATCCCTACTAAGTCGGTTTCCTTCCGGAAGTCAATAGCTGTGACATTCTCATCAGTTAAGGAGACTTCGACATCTGGCGGGGTTAGCGCAGCAACCATCGCCAGACCTAGGGGTGGGCATATGGCCTTCCTGCGCTTTCGGAGGTTCTCCTGGGTAGCAGGGACAATCAGGTCCAGTTTCATAAGGATGCCTCACTTCGAGGTAGTGTGTGTCACATTTTATAGCAGATTAACCCTTTTTACAACAGAGAGCTATTAGGTTGCTTCCGGCGTTGATTGTCTTTGACCACCTGAAAAGATTACGACTGAACAAACTGGACAAAAGTGCAATGCATACTAGTAAGCAGAACGAGCCTTTTTACAGGCTATTGCGTAATCAAAAGGTGCCCAGGCATAAAACATCATATAATTAGCCAAAGCCTACCCTTGTCACAAATCAATGTAGCTTTCCCCTCAGCCGCCATAAGCCCAAGATGAAATTCAATCTCGGGACTTCTTTCATGTACCTTTGATATACGTCACCCCATTTCTCCAGATTAATTTTCTCCTCAACAAGGATTGCATAGTAATGGTAAGCAAGCCATATGATGATAGCAGCAACTGAAAGAAGCGTAAAGGTTGGGCCCACGCTCAGCGCAATAGGCAGGAAAACACCCCCTATCATAAAACTAAAGACGCCGGGGTGTCTCATAATACGAAAGGGTCCTTTCCTGTAAAAGATTACGGTCTCACCGGATTCTACCAGCCCACCCCATTTCCGATGTGAAAAATGCATCCAGATGCCAAGAAGCACCGCAGTTGCCAAGAAAGCGACCGAAATATAAATTACGAGCACCGGAAAGCGAAACGCCGGCAGTCTAGTAAAGAACTCTAAGAATTCCAGTCTTGATGACCTTGCCAGTGAAGGAAGCAGCCAAAGTATGAAATAAGCCGCCCAAACCATGATAAAAGAGGCCCACCACTTCCAAGATTCCTGTTCTCCCAATCCTCTTTCGTGAAGTATTTCCTTCGCCTGTTTCTGAGTGAGTTCTCTCCTTAGGAGTTTCTCTTTCAGATCTTCTACTTTACTTGCTCTATTTCTCATCTATCGATTACCTATTATCTGCCCATAGATTCAGGCATGGCCACTCTGTTTACGTAATACTACAACCGGTTAGATGCTACCAATTATTCTCATACATGCTAAATAACAAAGCGCCCTTTTGTTAATGTCATCAAGACTATCCAATAACTGATGTAATCAATAAAAAGACCCATAAAGAAAGTAGTATGGAAGATAGTACTACTGCAAGTGTTCTACCACTAAAAAATCCCTTTCCACCATCTATCTTGTCCATTCTTCTTTTAATATGTACAAAATGACCTGTTCCGCTTAATTGGCACAAGAAGCCAGCAGCTGCTACTCCTATCTGATGTATTTCCCGTTCTAGTGCGGCGAAAACTAAAAAGAGGATGGTAGCTATACCGATAAAAACAAATAGACGTTGTGGGAGTAGTTGTCTCTCAATCTGTAACTGCTCTTGTTCATTGTATCCGTTATTATGTTTATTCATCTTGCCTTTTGCTTTACTTCGCCTTTAACAACTGAATTAACGGAATTCTAACACTATTGGAAATACTACACAATTCGCTACAAAGTGTGAATTAGAAAATACGGCACTTTGCTATATTGTTGTGTTTACAAAGTATTTCGGCGAATAAGTGAATATTTTTTACTCAAGCCCCAGAATTATCTTTACAATTTTGGTTCCAACAATTCTTGATATCATAACATATCATGAGCTAACAAATTATCTCGTTAATGTAGTATTGTGATCCGAACCTAGAAACTTACCAGCTATGTACTGGACTCCATAAATTTCTTAAGTTTTCCCAGATGTTTCCTCCAGGAACTCTTACCCAGAATAGGCATTATAATCAACATCGGCTTGAACGGTGCAATAAAATCGGTATCAGCTGCAACTGTGACTCTGGTAGAATCATCTATCTGCTCGAAGTTGAAAATACCTCTGAACCACCTGAAAAATCCAAATTTACCGACATAAAATGTAATCCTTTTTCCCGGCTCATACTCTGTAATTTCAAGCGGAGTTGAATATTTCTGTCCCATATAAACCATTTTTGAGTCGAAAATGGATCCGACACTGGTTGGACCTTCCGAAACCCTTTTACATTCTAAGATGCTGTGATTCCACTTGGGGTAATTTTCAAAACCGGCAACATACTGAAAGACATCTTTCACAGGTCTATTAATAATTATACTGTGTTCTACAATTGCCATAACAACTCCTTACATTTTATCAGTACATTAACTGCATTCAGCCTCTTTTACTTCTTTCTACTGACAAATTTGTTTCTTCTTTAGCGGGTTAATTGAGAATATCATACTCAAACTTCACAATGGGTTTTAAGCCCTAGCATTGTTTTCTCTCCATTCTTTTGGTTTATCCGCCCCAGAAAGAGATTGTTGGCAATTTTCCCCAGGATGCCGCCAGGAATACTGTATTCTATACAAAAATCAACTTTAGTGGTTTGGTCTTCTTGCTCAAGACTCCAGATCCATCTTCCTGGCATCGCTCCGGTCATATCCTGGACTAATTTGTGCGGCTTATTTACTTCTGAAACTGTGGTTCTCGAACGGAGTTTCAGATATTCCCAAGTAGCGTAACTTCCTAATTCACCATTCTTACCATTAGTCTCAACTAATGATCCGGAGGATATTTGCTCTATAATTTGTGGGTCTGCTATTGAGTTAAAAACCTTTTCTATGGGCGCGTTGATGGTGATTGATACCTCTGTTTTCGGCATGATACACCTCCCAGTTGACGTGCTCATATCTTAGGTAGGTGGATATATGGAAGTCAATACATGGAATGATCTCTAATTGATCTTTCCCTCTATGGATGTTGATGGGATGAAACCTATTGAACGTTTCCGAGAAATGTTCAACTACTGAAGCCTGTTTCTATTAATTTCTGACACCTTGATTTATCATCCAAGAGCTTATCTGATATGCTACAATTACTCTATATTTCTGTACGTTATAGGAGGGAGAAAAATATGAATGTTATCTGGATAATATCTGATACTTTTCGGCGTGACTATCTGGGCGCCTATGGTAACAAGACGATTTACACACCTTCCCTGGATGCCCTGGCAGCTAAGTCAGTGCGCTTTGACAATCACTACGCATCATCATTCCCCACCATGCCGGCTCGCGCTGATTTCCTGACCGGTCGCTGGACGATGTCATTCATGAAGTGGTCCCCGCTTCCTAAGAATGAAGTGGTACTCGGTGAACTCCTTGCAAGCAAAGGTATCCATACCTCAGCGATTGTCGACACCCCTTTTTATCTGCGTAATGCTATGGGTTACGATCGCGGCTTTCATACCTTTACCGAAGTCCCCGGCCAGGTGCATCATCCTGTAACCCCCGGCGAGCCGCTTGGCCCTGAAATGACACATTCTTCCCTTCAAGCGCGTGAAATGGCTATGCCATGGCACTTTGAATCCGATTGCTTTGCTCCTCAGACATTCACCAAAGCGATGCAATGGCTGAAGTTCCATTACAAAGAAGACTTTTTCCTCTACATAGATACCTGGGACCCGCATGAGCCATGGGACGCCCCCAACTATTACACGGAGCGCTACTGGCCCGAATACGATGGCGAGATAATATTTCCTATTTACGGGTTTTGGCAGGATACGCCCGGATACACTGAAGAAAAGGTTAAAAAAATGACTGCCACCTACTGTGGTGAGGTGACGATGGTTGACACCTGGGTCGGTTACTTCCTGAGACAGGTGGAGAATATGGGACTGATGGAAAATACGGCCATTATATTTACTACCGACCACGGCTTCTACTTTGGTGAGCATGGCGGTATGATTGGTAAATCGGTCCTCGCCATTGATCCAAGCCTGAGTGAAGACGAAGCGGGAGACTGGGCAACTTCCCCGGGAGTCTGGTCACGCTCACCGCTATATCAGGAATTGCTGTCTATCCCCCTCCTGATCTATATACCTGATGCTCCACCGGCGACTTATAACGGTCTAACATCGGCAGTTGATTTGATGCCTACAGTTCTTGACATTATGGGACTTGAGGTACCATCCACAGTAGAGGGTAAGTCTCTACTACCGATGGTGAAGGACCAGACCCTGCCCGGCCGGGAGTATGTAGTCAGTGCGCTCCCGTTCGTTAACGCCGGTGAAACGGTGCGGTCGGTTGATGATGTGGAACGCAGGTCAGAATGGGCTTCCGGTGCAACTATCACCACTGACGAGTGGGAACTAATCTACGATGTTGAACCGGGTTTCTCGGAATTATACAACATAAAAACGGATCCCAAGCAAGAGAAGAATTTGATTAAGGAGTATCCTGAGGTCGCCAGAGAGCTTCACTCATTATTCTTCAAGTTTATGAAAGATACAAAGATGGCCGAATATCTTGTCAAACCCCGTTCTACTCTGCGGCTGTAAAATAAACAAATCATAATTGAATAATAGAAATGGAAAAATGAAGTAATCCAACAATCAGATGAAAAGTGACCCAATAGAAGTGTTTACCCTCTCGTTTAGAAGTATCGTCGCCTTAGGAGAAACAACTTTCCGTACTTTCCAGTGATATAATTTAATATTGAACAGCTGGAATAAAATAGGATAACATGAGCTAATATGTCAGCTTTATGGATTGGGGTCTTATCTGGTTTTTTTGCTTCTGTCGTATTCTTCATACTAATCAGGCTACTACCGGCAGAATGGGTTAGGTATCAGATTAGCTTCGGGAGACTCTACGGAGAATCAGGCATAGGGCCACATCAGTGGTTGCTGACAGTTCGTCTTAGTCCCCCAAGGTGGAAACGTATCGTTATGGACCCGCTGCGTGAGTCCTTACTAGTTCAAGTCAGACTAGGTAAGAAGGGGTGGCTGCAGAGCAAATGGGTTGAGGGAGACGTTAACGCCCTTAGGTTAATAGCTGACGCTGCTATGTCAGTCTCAGTGGTGGTGTTCGTAGAACAGACTGGGTCAATTTACTTAGCCGATTCTTACCCCGAAAACCCAATTATTCAAGACGGGAGTTACGATATTTGGGTAAGAATTGTCCGAGACGTCGATGATAAAATTGCAGGAGAAATCGGCATGGCCGTTATTAAATTGGGCCAAGAGGTGACTGCAGCTATTGCCAAGAAATAGCCTCATAGATTTTCTCCCAATCATTGATAACATTATGGCTTATTGTTATGCCTCACGTTTTCCTCTGGGTTCGCATGTAGCTGACATCTATTGACAAGTCAGGTTATAATCAGGTTGACGACTGTTGCTAAAATCACCAGGGGCTCACACTAGACGGTCAACTTGCCTGGACTTACAGTTGGCTGAGAATTACAAAAGTATTTGAGGAGAGATTGTTCACACCATGTCCAAGTTTTCGAGGGCTACCATCATTGAGGCAATTAGCTACCTTGATGAACTTTCCCACGCAGAGGTGGATAGACTTCTTTTGAAATATGATTTGGAGGGAGTGGCACCGTCCTCACTAGGTTCAAAGACTGCGAGATTGAACGCTCTAATTAAACATTTAATCGAACATCCTGAAGAAAAGGGGCCGTTAGGGTCAGACATGGTGTTTGAACTTATTGAAGAGGTTATCAGAATACTGAACTGGCACAGGGGTGCCATCATGGCCGATCCTTACCCTGAAGAATTGACTAATACACTTAGGCAGGACGGATACACTATTGAAGAAGGCAAGCTAAGGTCGACGCTACCCGAGAATATTCAATTGGCGGAGCAGGCTAATCAACTAGACTCACTACTCAGCAAATACGGTTTTACCACTGCAAAAGGACACCTAGAACAGGCAAGGAACGCACATACTAGAGGTGAATGGGCTTCGGCTAATGAACAACTGAGGTCATTTATGGAAAGCCTGTTTGATTCAATCGCAGAAAAACTTGTTGGTGATATTGCAATCCTTCCTTCAACGAGCTACCAAAGGCGTGAATTTCTCGCAAGTATGACTCCCCCCTTCTTATTGGCTAGCCTTAACGAGTGGGAAATTAGCGGTAAAGGTGGATTTCTACAGGGGCTGTGGAGTAGGCTCCATCCGCAAGGTTCTCACCCTGGATTGTCTTTTTCGGAAAAGGTATCACTATCCGTGCGCCAGCAGCCCCCTTCCTCTTTCGTTTCTTCCTCAGTGCCAGACCTTCTTCTCGATACAGTCTCTCAGTCCGTTTGTGGTTCACCACCAGATTCTCTCTCTTGAGCATTATATGCAGCCTGGGGCTGCCAAACCTTTTCCGCTGCCCGGCGAGCTCCTGCGACAGAATATCATCGGCAAGACAACTTTCCCATCCTCCCATGAGGTTTTCGACTATCTCTACTACTCTATGCAAGACCTCAAAAAGGAGGTCTTTAAGGTTATCTATTTAGACAATCGGAACCACATTATTGAAGCTGCTGACCTCTTCATTGGATCTGCGGACAGCGCACCTGTTCGCCCTCATGAGATTGTGGAAAGCGCCATCAATACCAACGCTACCTGCCTCATATTTGCCCATAACCACCCCTCAGACGACCCTGCTCCCAGCCGCAACGATAGACACCTTACCAGAGACCTGGTGTTTATGGGTATGCTTATGCAGATTAAGGTGCTAGACCATATTGTAATTGGCGCAAATAAATACTATAGCTTCGCCGATAAAGGGCTGATTCAGAAATACGAGGACGAGTTCCTGAACCTCAAAATATGATTTCAGTTGAAATAGGACTCCTGAGTTAGCTAGAGTATCGTCGAATTTTGTCGCTGCGACTTATGTCCCCCTTCGTCCATAATGTCACATGATTGCACGATATAGCGCTTTGTGACATACTTAAACTTTGAGAAGACACTGCCGAGTGTTTTGATTGTAGCCCCTACCCGCACTTCGTGTAATCTGTCTGTGCTTCCTGCGCTACTAGGCTGTTTTCGCTGACGATTTACATTAGATAATCTATCATCAAAAGTCATACCTAGAGATGCCTTTAATCGCCATGGTTCTCGGTTCTCGGAACTAGTTCTCGGTACGTTCTCGAGGACGTACTCGGTTTACATACCGAGAACTTCTCGGTAGATTCTCGGTTTACGTCCTCTTTATGTTTTGGTCGTTGGCAAGAGATATCACGGGGATTTCTAGAATTTCCCGGGCAGCTTTGGGCAAACAGTGCTCAGTAGTAATTACCGCAGCTCTCGATCAGACAATACGATCTGCTCCGAGGTGAAGTGCGATCTTTTCATGAAGCTAATACTCCCTTCCTACATATTTTAGCATTCCGAAAATTTCCACTCATTTTTGGCCCCGTTTTCGGGGAGCAGGTCAACCTTCCTTACCAACCAAAACAGAACTTAACCATTTTCCTATTAACCATCAAAGACTACGTGTATTATTTTGAAGGGATCATCTAGTGATAACCCCGAATAAAGCATATGTTTTAGACCACCAACGGTATACACAACAGGGGTATATATTTGAGAACTGTCATAAACTCCTTGAGAGCCTACGACTACAGCAAGACTCATATTATTCCAGGGAGCTTTCCCGGTCGTAGATTCACCATAGCCAACCTGCCATACAGACTTATTGTAAGCCTCATACCAGATTCTATAAACTCCATCTTCCAATATGACCGTAGGGGTTGCTGCTCCACCTATGTCCCATAATCCTCCAGTACTTTTACCCAGTGCAAGTGTAAAATTATCCCAGTTCAGCCCATCGCTTGAATTCGCATATAGAATACGCCAGTGTTTTCCATCCCAGCCGCTATACCACATTTCATACAAGCCATTATTATAAATAACATGGGGGCCAGTAAGACCAACTGAATCATATACGCCTTGCGCTCCTGTCTTGATAACTGTAGTGCGATTGCTGAATTGTTTACCATCTGTGCTACTACCATGCTCAATCCATGAGCCATCAACGCTGCCAGAGGTTCCCGGGCTATTATTATTGAACCATAAATGGTAAGTCTCTCCGACCTTCAAGACCATCGGCTCAAGTGCGTTCCCACCAGTATCCATAATCATTTGGAAATTTTTCCATGTAACACCATCATGGCTATCGGCATAAAAGAGTCTATAATCTTTACCTCTAGCATTATTGGCATAATAATATAGTTTGTAATCGTTTGTATCCTTAAGCACATTACTGGGAAACCTATTCCATTTGTCGAGAGTTCCTTCCGAACCACTGATTAAAGAAAAGCTAACACTAGAATGAGTATTGCCATAGGCGCAACCACCAAGAATTAACCCAACAAATAGGATTATTATTAGGAAGATACTGAGTTTATTCTTCATTTGTTTACCCTAGGGTTTGACCTGACCTGCCCCCACAAAGGTTACCACTCTTTAAGTTAGTATTACCAATGATCTAGCTTCAAGAGCCTGTTGACTGAAGAAGAGGGTTAGGATAAACCGCTGTATAAGATTAAAAAGCACCCGCGGCTGAAAATTCGTGCTGGTGTGGTAGAGTTGCCTCGCTAGGCATCTGCATTTGCAGCAGCTCGCAGTGGGGACAATACTTGGGTATAGAGATACGGTAGGTAACAAATGTCCAGATTAGTATATCGAATAACAAAAGGAGATGGCTCCAGTTACAATAGAAAAGGTACCGCGAGTACACAATCTAAAGTTAAGAAGGAGCCATCTAAAATGAAGAATACCGCAGCCAGGAAACGCAAGCAGGTACCAGAGGGATATTTAGTAGTTGGAGTTGATCCTCACAAGAAGAAGCACGCAGCAGTGGCTATTACACAGGATCTTACCATCCGGGCCAGGTTTAAATTTGATAATTCTAGGGATGGATTGGATT
>Ga0315543_1002030_pt1 | contig 20631 bp, 15 predicted proteins | sample SalMarSW160210MG_2_FD_203098 | JGI IMG/M metagenome (GOLD analysis project Ga0315543, IMG submission 203098) | Salt marsh sediment microbial communities from the Plum Island Ecosystem LTER, Massachusetts, United States - Salt Marsh Sediment SW1601-210 ...
CGCCTATAGAGACGTAGGGCCCGCGCAGCGTGGGCACGGCAGCCACGGTCAAGACAGCCAGTATAGCGATAACCTGCATGAATGTCGTCTGAGCGGTGATAGCCGTCATGCTCGACTCAGTCTGCCTGCGCAGTTCATCGTGAGTGCGCAGCCGGTCCACCAAGTTATCCAAAGCCTTCACCACAGCATCGGCGCGCGCGGTTTCACTCATCTCCAGTATGTATGCGAACTGGTTCAGATACACGTTATCAGTCCTGGCCCGCAACTCAGCGAAGGCACGCTCTGGCGAAGAAGTCAGGTAGTAAGTCTGCACCACGACCTTTACAAGGCTCTTTAGAGGTTCGTCCACCTTTTCCTTCACCACATCCAGTGTCAAGAAGACGGAAGGCTGCAATTGGAACGTGCTGCGAAAAGCCAGAATGAGTTGAAAGATCCGCCTGGCTGAGAGTAGCCTCTGTTTCTCCTTGGTGCGCCGCATGAAATGTGCCGTAATCAGAATACCCGCAATGATGAAGTAAGTGCTGACCAGCACCGTACGCATCAGGATTGCCAGGATCAAAGAAACGATGAGCGGCAGAAATGTCCTCCAGGTCACACGGCCCGGTATGAAGCGAGCGCGATAGCGCTTCAGGACGGGCGCGAGGTATCGTCCCAGTTCATCCCAAACCAGCGCGGCGGCGATCAGGATGAGTGAACCGATGATCAACGTAATGACTGGATCAGATCCTATTCCCATCGCTCCATTCCCCCGCGCAGCGGAGTCCAACCGTGCCCGGTCCATTCCTTCAGCGGATTTAGAATGTAATGCCCGTCCTCGTAGCCGTCAACAGCCAGGATTTCCCTCATATACCGTCGGTAGACATGCTGCTGCGGGTCGTAATCTTTGGCCAGATGAACTACCAGACCCAGACCGTAGCCAATCACCGGCCTCATTTCTTCTAGAGCAATGTCCCGTCTGGCCAGGTTTTCCAATCGAACCAGGGCCATGCGCGCGCTCTGCGAGTGCGTCGTGGTGTGGCTTACGATGCCCAGGTTCAGAGCGAGGATGTACTGCACAGCCTCCCCACCCACCACCTCGCCGATCATGAGCACGTCGGGGCGCATGCGCAAAACAGTTGTGTTGATAGCCGCGCTCATCTCCTCCGTCTCTTCCTCGACCACCAGGTGATGGTAATGCTCTATCTGCGGCTGCAGCTCTTCGAAAGTCTCCACTACTGAGACCTGCGCACGCTCTGGCAAATGGTGTGAAAACGCGTTGAGCCAGGTGGTCTTACCCGCACCCGGTCGGCCAGAGAAAACTACGCTGACTTTCATTGAGTTGGCCACTTTGGTCAAAAAGTCAATTGTCTCTTCGTCTGCACTATTCCGCTCGACCAGGTCCTCCAGGCGTAGCTTCTTCTTCGCGAAACGCCTGATGTTGATGGCAGTACCTTCTCGGCTCAGTGGGGGAATGGTGGCAGCAAAGCGAGAACCATCTGGTAACCCCACCTTGATCATGGGCTCCGCCGCACCCAGGCCTTTTCCCTCCATGTCTGCGATGCGCCGCGCCAAACGATAAAAGTAGTCATCGGAAGCCATGTATCCTATGGGTTCCAAGGTTCCATCGCGCTCTACGGTCACATACCTATTGCGAACGATGATCTCTTCAATGTCGTCCTGTTCCAAGAAGGGTTGGAGTACGCCGAGACCGACAATGCGTCTAGCCACTTCCTCAGCAACGACCTGCAAATCCCGTTCATCCACACGTATGCCGAGTTCCTTGATGGCACGCAGCACACTAGCGCGGAAGGCAAAATGCTCGTCTTCCTGTGCATCGCGCCAGCGAGGGACGGGGACTTCCTTCTCGACACAGTAGTCTTGTACTCTTGTGGAGATGCTATCGTAGTCGTACATCAGCTTTTACCACTCTAGTCGCCCCCAGACGTTGGGGTGTCTTCGCCAGTGCCCGGCAAACTGGCATTACCACAGAGTTCCCATTCTACTGAGAAGGTCTTGCCCCCTGCATGCAGTGTCGTCGTATACGTAGTGTCGGGCGTGAAGCCGCTTGCACTTGCGGGTATGATCAGATACGATTCCTGGCCCGACCTGGGATGAATGAAATCGCCCTCAAAAACCAGCGTCCCACCTTGATCGCGAACGTCAAGGCGAATGGGCATGGAACCGGCGGGCGAGTACTGCAGGCTTACAATGGCCCAGACCACGCTCGTATTGTTGGGGAAGGTGTCAGTCTTTGGCCCGTCCTCCTCATAGCTCATGTAGACTGCGCCTACAAGGCTGGAGGGCGTCTGCACCACTTGGGGCGTCTGGGCTGGCGCAGTTGGCGTCGCCTGTGCTGGGGGCGTCGCCGTGGGCCGCACTATCGCCCCCGTTGGAATGTTCTCTGGCGAAGGGGCCAAGGTAACCCACGCATCATAGCCTTTAGCACCGAAAGCGTAGATGATGTCCCGGACCACCTCAGGAGGAGCAGCAACTGTCAACACACTCGCTGGTTGGGCGGCGAGTCCCACACTCGGGGCGCCGAAAAGCCCCCCACCCTCTTGCTCGGATTCCTCTACCCCCTGCCTGGGCTCCTCACCGGTGCCCGTGCGCACATCCACAACCCAGACATTGCCCGCTACCAGGACCGTTTCCCCAGGGTTGCCCTGTCCGGTCTCTGTCCGGTAACCATAGATATTGACCCTGTGGCCCGCTCTCAACTGTCCACCAACCATCTCACTGAAGATCGCCGGGAAGCTAACGATTTCCAGCTTCATGTCCTGCACATATCTGACCTTCTCAGTCAGCTTGGCGTCCTCGCGACTTATCTGCTGCCCAGCTTTGATGAAGCGCGTAGTCATGAGGCCGGTGACTTCCTGCGACGTCTCGTAGTAGTCCTTGGCCAGGGTTACGGCTATCTTTGTGGAACCCAGGGTCACCTGACTGGAGGAGACAATCGAGTAGGGCTCTATGTCTTGGCTAGCAATGACGACAGCGACGACGTCAATCGGTTCTCGTTCCTTAGGCCTGCGACTGACCAGCAGTGCGACGATGGCCAAGATAGCGGCCAAGAGCAGCAAAAATGTTCTTCGGTTTCTCATATTCCCTCCAGGCGGAACCGTATACATAAAGCAGCAACTGTCTACCTAGCTTGCCTTCCCACTGGTCTACACGATCTACATAGGGCAAGTCGAGCCCCCTTTCCATCCCAGACAGAGCCAAGCTATCTCCCGTTCCACGTTTCTGGTTGAGCACAATGGCCGCTCTTGCTCCCAGTTCCTTAGCGAGTTTATTAGCGTTCTCAATGGCATCCAGTCTCGGAGTCGTTACAACCAGCCACTGATCAACTTGCTCTTGAACCGAGCGAATTAGACCGTGCGGCCAGGTAGTATCCACAACAGTCAGCACGTGCTTTGCTATCTGCTTCTTGAAGTACTTGGCGAATTCCTCCGGCGACAGAAGGCGGCAATTGTCGTAATCCATGGGCACTAGCGTCACGCCTTTGAATACCGCGGGTTGCAGATCAACCTTGGAAGTGAGGTCGTAAAGGAAGGGCATCTCGAGGCCAGTCAGCGCGACTAACGCAGAGGTACCATACACGAATTCGAGGAGCAGGACAGGTCGCTCTGTACGACGGGCGAAGTGTAGCGCCATGTCCAAGGCCAGGCTCGTTTTGCCGACTCCACCAGAGTAGGCAGTGAAACCCACGGCTAGCTTGTCTGGCAGTGCACGTCCTCCTCGAGTTCGACTGGCTCGCCGGATCCACTCCTCCGGATCTGCCAGGAATTCCTCACTGCTCGCCTGTGGTAGTCCGCGGCTCTCCTGGGCCTCGGCCAGAAGACTCCGGATCATGCCTGTTTCGTAAGGATACTCTACGAGATCTTCGAAATCAATGATGACAAGCTGGGCTAGGGGTATGATCTTGGCAACCTGATCTGTGTAGAGCGCTGGCTCACTTTCCACATCGGGTATAGAACGGAGTGCTTCGAAAACTGCCACTGACTTGGTAGCGACAAGGACTTTCATGGATATCGCATCCCCTCTCTATATACCTCAGGATAACCGGCACCGCGTAGTCACGAATATAGCATACGGACAGCGTTTTGTCAACAAAGATATGACGAGGGTGTTGAAAAACTGCCTAGATTGTCATTGCCTTTGGTCCTGGGCCACCTTTGTCCCTGGGGCCACCTTTGTCCCTGGGGCCAAAGACCCAGGGGAAGACCCAGGGCGAGTGCAGCGAAGCAATCCCCCTCTCACCTACAGGTGGAGATTGCTTCGTCGCTGCGCTCCTCGCAATGACAACGGGTTTGCTTCTTACTAGCGACACTTGCATCGGCGCTGCAAGTGCAGATGAGCGAAGAATCTCAGTCGTAGGGAAGGCAGATTCCGCTCGCCCCGGCTCAGGCCGGGCTTCACTGCGTTAAGAATGACACCCTTGCGACTTTTTCAACACTCTCATATGACATTGTGGGTAAGCACTGCAAGGGAAGCACGCCGGCCCTGACCAGTTGGCATTCCAACAGTTATTGCAACGACACTGCTCTCATAGTGCTAAACATCCGCCAGCCCAAAATCAGCGATGGCAGAGAGAATCCCGGATCGGGCCGTAACAGGAATAGTGTACCACAATTCACATTAGATTGCATGATATTGCCAGACCCTGAGGCTGACCTTTTCTTGACTTTTTTGTGACAATCCTGCTTGCCGAAACAGTGGTTTTATGCTATAATGGCTTTGCATGCCGTGGTATCCTGATTCCTTTGCCAAAGGCGACTGTGGAATGGCCGAGAAACTCTCACTACATGGTTTGGCAGTAACTCTGCTGCCAACTCGCTACCATGCCAGATACCTGAAGAATCTAGCAGCGGATCTCAATGCTCTGCTCCTTCCAGGTGAAAGCAAAGCCCGGACTTTGGAACAGGTGCACATCCCCCTGCGCTTTCGCGAGATGGGGGTTGGTGGAAGGGCCGTGCCAGCGGCAGAGAGCACAAGGGACATCGACATCTGGGACGTCCTGTTCCGCGCACCGAGGCTGGCTCTGGTTGGTGGCGCAGGTGTGGGTAAGACGACCACCCTCAAGCATGTGGCTGTTGCACTTGCTCAGCACGACATGTCTGAGAGTTACATCCACCGCTTGACCTTTCTGCATCAGGGCCAGGCTTTGGACGACCTGCTGCCTATCTACGCGGACTTGGGCCAACTCGATCCGCACGCAGACGATCTGGCTGTCTTTCTGGCCAGGGTATTGACCGACTACAGCTTTCCCAGGGGCAGGAATTTCCTGAGAGCCAAGCTGAAAGAGGGGAAGTGCCTCCTGCTCCTGGATGGCTTCGACGCGTTGCAGACGCCGGGACGTCGCACCCATCTCAAAGAGCTTCTCAATGCTTACCCCAGGATACAGGTAGTAATCACGGCACGCACGACACATCTGGTCAATACTGTCCCCAATATTGTTTGCTTGGAGCCGCTGCCCTTCTCCGAGGCCGAGATTGCAGCATTCATTGATAGGAGATTAGGCAAGGATTCGTCAGTAGCTATCGCCCTACTTCAAGCCCTGGAGCGCAGCAATGGGCTTCGTCTGGTGGCAGGAAACCCTCTCCTATTGTCCACGCTTGCCTGGGCGAGCGAAGGTGCCCAGAGCTTGCCCCTCCACCTGCCAGACCTGTACGAACGATGCCTGCAAATCCTGCTCGGAAATGGGACAGGCGTGACATTGGTCTCGGCAGGAGCAACGCTTGACCGTGAGATCAGAGATAAAGCCCTTCAGGAACTCGGTCGCTACTTCCACGAGCGGCGCCAAGAGCAATTCGACGGAGAAGAGCTTGAGGCAGCGGCGGCGGAAGTGCTGAAACCGCTCGGCGCTTCAGGCCAAGAGCATTCCTTGCTGGCCTTGATCAAGGATGGCGGGCTTTTGCGACAGCGGAACGAAGAGCAATACGCCTTTCTGTGTCTAGCGTTGCAAGAGTACTTGGCAGCGCGGGCGATAGTGGCCACAAATCACGTTGCCGAGATTCTGAGCAGCCATGTGGATGACCCTTGGTGGCACGAGGTTATTGTACTGGCCACAGCGCTGCTGGGCAATGCAGCGGACGTGGTTCATCAGATACGTACGTCGAGCAGCAAGCCGCGCGAGGCCCTCTTCCTGGCCGCCCGATGTGCTGCCGAAGCTCCGGGGACGGCACAGGACATCAAGGAGAGCCTACGCAGGGAACTTTTCAAAGTCTTTCGGGCTGGCGACACGGTGCGCTGGCAGGTGGCCGCTACGTGCATCGCTGCTCTGGAGGGCCAGAGAGTGTGCGATTACTTCACTCGGGTGTTGAGGGCGGGGCCTGTAGACGAACGCAAGCGGGCTGCTCTGGTCATGGGCCGGATTGGTGCGCCAGAATGGGCTGTTATACCCCTACTTGGGGCACTGGATAGGAGCCGACCCTGGCAGGTGCGTAGCCAGGCTGCCTGGTCTTTGGGCCAACTTGGTGACACACGAGCCATACCAGCCCTTATTGAGGCGCTCAAGGACGAGAAGGAAAAAGTTGCCAGCGAAGCGGCATTGGCTTTGAGTGTTATCGGTGAGCCGGCCGTGCCCTCGCTCATCTCACATCTTAGCAGCGAGCAGCCCACAGTGCGCCAAATGGCGATAAAAGCACTGAGCAAGATGGGCACCTTGGCTGTACGGCCACTGTTGAGCATTGCAGAGGATGAGGAGCAAGCTGATAATGCGGTCAGGGGAGCAACTGAAGCACTGGGCCTGCTCGGGGATACCCAGGCTATACCGCATCTCATTAGGTTGCTGCGCACCAGGGGTGGTAAAATTGCCGAATGTGCCGCACGCGCTCTAGCAGACATTGGGGGGCCTGCAGTTCAGCCGCTTATTGATTCCCTGCCTACTCGCAGCGCAGAGTTCGAACTGCGCAAAGCAATCGTGAGCGCTTTGGTTGCCATTGGAGAACCGTCCATCGAACCGCTTATCAAGTCATTGGATAGCCACAGCACATCCATGCGCGGTGCCTCAGAAGAAGCCTTAACGCGCATTGGTGCTGTTGCTACTGAAGCGCTCGTTGCGGCTCTCCGTTCGGAGAACTGGAACCTCCGTCGCAGAATCGCTCAGATTTTGGGGCGTATTGGCGACGAGCGTCTGGCTGAGCCATTGACGCTGGCGCTAAGCGACGACGACCCTGGCGTACGGGCTCGAGTGGCGCAGATTCTCGGTCAGATTGGGCGTGGGCGGGCCGTGGAGCCGCTTGTTGACGCTATGCAGAACGATCCCGACGATTTTGTACGCCGCACGGCTGCCAAAGCGCTCGCTGATCTAAGGAGCGAACGTGCTATTGGCTCTCTTATTGAAGTGCTGGAAGACCCCCAACTGCGGGACATTGGCGTTGTTGCGCTCGGTGAAATAGGTGAGGCGGCGGTCGAACCCCTGATCCTGGCCGTTGATCAAAGTCGGATTCCAGAGGTGCAGCAAGCCTGTATCAGGGCTTTGGACGCAATTGGAGCGCAGAGCCGAGTTGAAGAACCCACACTCCCTGCTGTAGCCAAGGTCTACTCCCTATTGTTCACAGCGGGGCTTTCACTTGACGAGGTGATTGCTCTACTCGAACATATACGGTGGTGGAAACACGGTGATGAACTGTACAAAGCCTTCACCAGCGCTCGGATACTTTCGCAAGCGCGAAGCCTCACTGATGTGGCCCGATGTTCTGAGGAATTGGCTTGGGTCGCTGACTTGGAGAGCCGCTTCCGCCCTGTCATGAAGAAGGTTCTGTGGAATCTGAATAGCGTGGCGCAAAGCATTCGGCTCTACTTGGATGATCCCCGTCGTGAGGGACAGCGCGATGCCATGCTCAGTGCCATTGACACTATGACCGAAACCCAGAGTATTATCGGTACACGACTGCTGCAATTTGAGCAAACACCCTTTGCGGAAATCGTGCAAAGCTGGCGTCAATTGACTGAGGAAGCTATCAGGGGTCTGCGTGGGCGAGCCAAACTTGAGATTGTACCTCTACGCAGTGACCTCCCGCTCGGCAGTACCTCAACGTCGGTGATGATCGTCTTTCGCCTGACCAACGTAGGCGATAGCGCTGCTCGGAATCTAAGCGTCACATTGAAGCGGAGTGGCAGGGATGGATTCGAGGTGCTCGGTGAGGCGACCCGACGCCTGGATCCGCTCGGCACTGGGATGCAACGGGATATCGAGTTCTGGGTCAAACCGCTCGGCATAACTGAAGCGCCATATGCCTTTGAAGTCTCCTATGATGATGACGAAGCGACGGGGCATTTCTATCCCTTCAGTGGCCGCGTGCGCTTCTTTGAGATGGAGGAGGAATATCAGCCGATCCCAGTCAGCCCATATGTTATGGGCCCGCCTGTCAAAACACCCCAGATGTTCTTTGGCCGCCAGGACGTCTTTGACTGGATACGCGAGAACATCGGCAGTGCCTATCAACAAAACGTATTGGTCTTACAGGGGGAGCGCAGGATGGGCAAGACCTCCATCTTGTATCAATTGTACAATCGCCCTCCAACTCCGCAGCATATATGCGTCTTCTTCAGCCTCGAATTGGCCACCACCACATCGCAGGGGGACTTGTTCTACGATATGGCGCTAGAGATATACGGCGAGGTGACAAAGCTCGGCCTGGACCTGCCGAAGCCCGTAGAAGAAGAATTCATGGACAATGCTCAACGCTCATTGCGGCGTTTTTGTGACAGGGTGGAACGCACGCTGGGTGACCACGAACTGTTGATCATGATTGACGAGATTGATATCTTGATTGCCAAGATAGAGGAAGATGTGTTGAGCAAGGATGTTTTCAACTTTATTAGAGGGCTGATGCAGCACAGCGACAGAATTGCTTTCATCTTTACAGGCGCGTATAAATTGCGCGAGATGCTCAAGGACAACAAATCCATTCTCTTTAATATTGCCAGGTCTTACAAAATCAGCTACCTCAATCAAAACGAAGCGGAAGCACTCATCGTAGAACCCGTTGCCGAATACCTGACTTATGACAATTTGGTTGTGGACAAAATCCTGCGTGTCTCTGCCTGTCACCCATATTTCATCCAGTACATCTGTGATTCACTGGTCAAGCTCGCTAAGAGAACGCGAAAGAACTTTGTGGCCTTGCCAGACATTGACGTGGTGCTGCAGGACGTTATTCAGGACAACACGGGGAATTTGCAGAAGGCAGTCTATGCTCCGCTCAGCAAGCCAGAGCAGAGAGTCTTAACTGCCCTGGCCAATGTGACGGATGACTATCGGATCTATGTGCCCCCGGATATGGTGGAGGAAGTGCTGGACAAATATAAACTAGGTATTCCCAAGCCGGAGTTGCTGGACGCTCTGCGCGGCCTTCGTGAACGTGACCTGATAGTTGAGAAGCGCATAGGGCAGAGCCTACAATATGGCTTCAAGATGGGCCTGATAAGAATGTGGTTGCGTCAGAATGAAGTGTTGTTACGCTTAAGCCAGGAGATGAGAATATGACCATGAGCAACAAAGACTCGCCCGTGAATCCTTACTTCTACGGCGGGCCAATCAAAGACCCGTATGGTTTTTTCGGCCGCGAGGAGCAATTGAGGACCATCTTCGAGCGTCTGCAAAACGCCCAATCAACGTCGCTTATCGGTCAGCGATGTAGCGGCAAGACCTCCCTTCTCTACTCCTTGATGACGGACGGGGCACGAAGCACTTATACCTTTAACGCTCGAGACTCTGTCTTCATATACATGGATTCACAACTGGGCGTACGAAATCCACAAGAGTTCTATCGCGAGTTACTGGGAACTCTGGCAGAACAGATCCCTTCCGTGGCACCCGATACTGACGGCGACATAATCGAGAGGGTCGTTCAGGCTGTACTCAAGAAACTCGCGCCGCGCCGTCTCATACTCTTGCTGGATGAATTTGAGGACGTTCTCAGTGCTGGCAGCTTCCCCGTAGAATTCTTCCGTTTCTTGCGAGGGCTTGTGCGTTACGATGTATCCTTTATCACTGCGACTATGGACACCCTCGACAACTGTGCTCCTCCGGAGATGGTTTCCTCACCTTTCCCCAACATCTTCGCTAAAGTGTACCTGGGTTCGTTTACGGAATCAGAGTTCGATTACTTAATAGCAGAAACATCAAAGCGCTCAGGCGCTCCAATCCTGGCGCATAAAAGCGAGATTTACAAGCTCGCTGGACGTTTTCCTTTCTATGTGCAGATGGCTTGCTCATTCTACTTCGATATCTGGCGAGAGCGCCAAGAGATCACCTCCCAGGAGCGGCTAAGTATCAAGCACCGCTTTGCCGATGAGGTCAGCCCCCACTTTGAAAGAATGTGGAAAAGGTACCTGAATCTGCGTGAAAAGCCAAGCTTAGTGGCCCTGGTGCATGGCAAGGAACTCTCTGACAGTGTGGCTCTGCGCAGCCTCACGCAAAAGGGTTATGTTGTGGATGGGCACATATTCTCGTCGGCGCTCACCGACTTTATCCTGCGCAAGGAAGCGGAGGGAGAAACGCTGCCTGAGCTGCGGGTAGCGCCCAGGGGCCCCGTAGCGAGGGGCGTCTGGGTGGACAGGGAAGCAGGCGATGTCTGGGTAGACGGAAAGCGCGTTCCACCCCTCACAAAGCTGGAGTACAGCCTGTTGCTCTGCCTGTACGACAACGCCAATCGCATTTGCGACAAGTATGATATCGTAGACGCTGTGTGGTCCGGGAGATACATTGACCGGGTAGATGACTCGCGCATTGCCAAGCTGGTAAGCCGCCTGCGTCAGCGCGTTGAGCCGGATATGGCCAACTGCCGTTATATCGTGACTGTGCACGGGCGAGGATACAAGCTGGTGGCTGAGAATACGTAGCGCGTCGTGACACAGGAGCGAGAAGAGGACAGTACTCTCTGCCGTCGCTTCCTGGCGTTCAAGCGGAACCGTCCTCCAAGTTTCCCAGTTGCCGCGCCAACTGCGCGGCAGAGCGGAAGACTATGGCTTTCATGCCCAGAGCCTTGGCTACCGCCGTATTGCGTTCTTTGTCATCCACAAACAAACACTGTTCAGGCAGAAGCCTCATCCTATCTGTGGTCAGCTTGTAGATCTCTGGGTCTGGCTTGCGCAAGCCCACACGTGCAGAGTTGATGATCACATCGAAGATCGCTGTGAGGCCATAATCGGCAAGGAGCACATCGAGGTACGGAGTAGCATTGCTGAGCAGGGCCGTCTTGTAGCGCTTGTGCAATCGTCGCGCCAGAGCAGTCATTCGTCCATTCAGTTCTTCGTAGGCGAAAGGGTTGTACTTAAAAGGCTCTAGCACGGCCGGTATCTTAGCACCAAGTCTGTCGCTGATGTACTGCCAGTATTCGTCAGTCGACGTCTTGCCTGATGATACAGCCCACCAGTGCTCGCCCGTAAAGAGTAGTCTTCTCAACTCATTCCTGGCCAACCCCAACTTGGCTTCACAGCGATGCAGTATTACCTCACGAGGCCGAGTCTTGGTAAAGACCCCGCCGAAGTCAAAGATGATACCCCTCAGCACCTTTCGCCCCATTGTGCACCTCTTGTTGTCTGGCTTTGATTTCCTGCTCGCGATCCAGACATTCTAATCATAGGAAGCTTCTATCTCTTGTCAAACGGCGATGTTGGGAAGCTTTCCTCTTTCTTTGACAGAAGGCCTCTTATTCTCTACAATGGCAGGGCACTGTCAGGAGCGACGGTGCGAAGGAAGGAATGGCCAGCGATGAAAGTTGTCACGGTTGAACAGATGCATTCTATTGAGCGGGCGGCGGATTCTCGAGGCCTGTCCTATGCTACAATGATGGAAAACGCTGGTCGCGCAGTGGCGGCCTGGCTGGAACGCAAGGACGTTCTTGGTCAACGCATTCTGGTGCTAGTTGGACCGGGCAATAACGGTGGTGATGGTCTAGTGGCGGCCCGCTACCTGCACCAGGCGGGAGCTGCCGTTTCCCTGTACTGCTGGAAGCGAGAGACTCACAGTGATGAGAATTGGAACCTGGTCCAAAGTGGGGGTATACCGACATTCTGGAGTCAGGAAGACAAACGTTACGCCAGATTGCGGCGCTTGGTTGGCCAGGCTGACTGGATACTGGACAGCCTATTGGGAACGGGAGTCTCCAGACCAATTACAGGCGCACTCCAGGAAATCCTGAGCATCGTGCGTAAGGAGGTCGCCAAAAGAAAGGATAGCAGGAAGCCTGATATATTCGTCCGTGTTCTGCCGGCTGACTTGGCATCACTGGCCAACTCGGCGCCCATCGTCCTTGCTGTTGACGTGCCAAGTGGCCTGGACTGCGACACGGGCGCAGTTGACCCCGCCACCCTGGCAGCGGATGTAACGGTGACCTTTGGGTTTCCCAAAGTCGGTCAGTTCCTCTTGCCGGGCGCTGGTTACGTGGGTGAACTGGTGATTGCGGATATTGGTATTCCGGCAAAGCTCTCCAAGGATGTTAATCTGGAAGTGAGCACCCCTGGTCTAATACAGGGTCTCTTGCCCGAACGTCCAATGGACGGACACAAGGGAACCTTTGGCAGAGTACTGGTGGTTGCCGGATCTGCGAACTATACCGGTGCTGCATACCTGGCCGCCAGCGCCGCCATGCGCGTGGGGGCCGGACTGGTGACACTCGGCATCGCGCAGATTCTACATCCCATTCTGGCAAGCAAGCTGAGCGAAGCCACCTTTTTGCTGCTGCCTCACGAGATGGGAGCTCTGGTGCCCGAGGCTGTCAAGGTGTTGCAGGAAAGGCTCCAAGGCTATGATACCTTGCTGCTAGGGCCAGGGCTTGGGCGTGATGAAAAGACAGTCGATTTTGTGGCGCATCTGTTAGCCCTGCCCTTAGGCGAGAGGAAGGCCCGCCTTGGCTTCCTGAGCTCGACGATCACTGGAGCAGACATGAAATCGCCGTTGCCACCGCTGGTGATAGATGCAGACGGCCTAAATGCTCTATCCGATATCCAAGGGTGGTCACACTCCCTGTGCTGTCCCACAGTGCTGACTCCACATCCCGGTGAAATGGCGCGCCTTCTGGGCACCACTGTCAAAGAAGTGCAAGCAGATAGAATTGGGCTGGCCCGCCGTGCAGCACAAGAGTGGAATGTGGTGGTCCTACTCAAGGGGGCGTACACGGTTATCGCTTCACCTCCGTCGGAGCGGGGCGATACGGCCAAGGGTAGGGCCTGCATCAACCCCTTTGCCACCCCTGTTCTGGCTACGGCTGGCACGGGTGATGTACTGGCCGGGACCATTGCTGGCTTGATGGCGCAAGGACTACCGCCCTTCGAGGCTGCCGTGGCTGGAGCCTACGTGCACGGTTTGGCCGGGCAAATGGTCAGCGAGGAGATTGGTCTGGCAGGCGCGGTGGCTGGCGACTTGCTCGTTAAGCTGCCGCTGAGCATGCGACGGATTACTGACATGTGCCCCACTTGATAGGAATATGCATCAAAAGGTAAGGCAATCATGCCCATAGAAGTGCACATTGATGACGTCGTGCGTCTACGCAAGGTACACCCGTGTGGTAGCTACGAGTGGCGTGTGGTTCGCATCGGGGCTGACATCGGCCTCAAGTGTCTGGGCTGTGGACGTCGCATAATGCTGCCTCGCAGCACTTTTGAACGCCGCTTGAAGTCCTTCGTCGCACGTGCGGTCCCGTCTGAGGACAAACAGGAATCCCATTCACAGGATACCGGTCGTTGATGAGAACCTCCTCAGCCAAGCCATCCTCAGAAGAGAATAGCTTTTCGGCAATCTTCCAGAATCGCAACTTTGCGCTGTTGTGGACATCGCAGGTCTTTGGGCAATCTGCCCAAATGGCGATTTTCCTCGTGCAAGCGGTGATGGTGGAGGGGCTGACACGCTCCAGCGGTTTGGTGGGTTTGATGGTGCTCGTGTTCAACTTACCTTCGATACTTTTCAGCCCCCTCTCAGGTGTTGTCATTGACCGCTTTCGCAAGAAGAGCATCCTTTTGCTGTGCAACGTATCCCGTATTTTTGTCGTGGCAGCTTTTATCCTTTTCCATCGCTACACGCGGGGAGGCGGGCTTCTGACCGCAGTGTACGTGTTGACCTTTATTCTTTCCACAATTGGGCAGTTGTCCGATCCGGCTGAAGCAGCCATGGTTCCTCTGCTGGTGCCCCCCCAACAGCTCTTGACTGCGAACTCGGTGTTTCAGCTTTTGTTCAACGTGGCGCAGGTTGTGGGCCTGCTGTTCCTTGCGCCGCTGGCTCTAAAGCTTGGTGGCGTGGACGGTGCCTTCGCTACAATTTCTCTGACTTATCTGGTGACCGCAAGCCTCATTTGGCGCATATCAGTGCACGAACCTCAGCCTGACAATTACGTCGCTCAGGACATCTTGCCGCACGTCTGGAAGGAATTGAGAGCAGGGTGGCAGTTCATCATAGCCAGGAAATCGGTGCTGGTTGCCATCTGCCAGCATGCCCTCATCAACACGCTAACCATGATCATTGTCGTGCTCGCGCCCGGTTTCGCTACCCGCGTGCTCGGTATGGATCCGACTGATGCTACGTACATTTTCTTCTCAGCAGGGCTGGGAATGTTCCTTGTCACTCTGTGGACTCGGCACCTAGGGCATCGCTTCCGTCGCGAGACCCTTGTCGCCACTGGCCTGCTGATAACGGGCCTGGCTCTGCTGCTTCTGTCCTTCGTGGCCTGGAACGGAGGAACGACGACCAGGACCCTGGTGCCCCCACCGAAGTACGTAATTATGCAAGTAATGTGCGCGGCTCTAGCGCTCGGCGCAGGCGGGACCTTGGCCGTAGTAGCTGCCCAAACGATTGTGCAAGAACGTTCACTTGCTGAAATTCGGGGGCGGGTGATTGCAACACAGTTTCTGTTCACAAGCCTCGTTGGTCTGCCGCCAATGCTGGCCGTCGGTGGCCTAGCCGACTGTATTGGCATCAACACGGTCATGCTGGGGCTAGCCGTCCTGGTCATCGGAAGCGCGCTGCTCAGCTTTCGCGTTCGCCTCACGCGGAGAGGTGCCTGACAAATGCTGGCTCTAGATGACACCATAGCGGCCATCTCCACGCCTATTGGTGAAGGCGGCATTGGCATCGTCCGGCTGAGTGGCCCGGAAGCGAAGGGCATTCTCGAAAAGGTCTTCTTGCCGGCTGGCAGCCATCTCAAAGAGCACCGCGATTTCGAACCCGAATCCCATCGTTTCTGTTACGGCCACGTCGTTGATAGCGATTCTGACGTCGTCGTGGACGAGGTGCTGGCGGTGCTTATGTGCGCCCCGCGCACCTACACGCGGCAGGATGTAGCCGAGATTCATTGTCATGGCGGCATCGTCCCCCTGCGCCGCACTTTGGAACTTGTGCTACGTCATGGGGCGCGCCTCGCTGAACCTGGCGAGTTCACATTGCGTGCCTTCCTCAATGGGCGTATTGATTTGGCACAGGCCGAAGCTGTGCTGGACATCGTGCGGGCCAAGACGGAAGTCAGTCTGCGGGTAGCGATGCAGCAACTGGATGGGCGTATTTCGAGCAGGGTTGGAAAGATACGCTCAAAGCTGGTGGATACCCTTGCTCATCTGGAAGCATCTATTGACTTTCCTGAGGACGAGATCCCGCCCTTGAACGTGGCTTCGGCTCTGGCGGGGGCAAGGGAGCAAATCGAAGCCTTGCTCGCGCAGGCCGATCAAGGCCTGGTCTATCGGCACGGTGTACGCACAGCTATCATTGGGCGGCCTAACGTGGGCAAGTCCAGCCTGCTCAATGCACTGCTCCGCACCAGTCGAGCCATTGTCACTCCCATCCCAGGCACCACGCGCGACACGCTGGAAGAAACCCTGAACCTGCGAGGCATCCCTCTTTGCCTGGTAGATACAGCCGGCATCACCAAGAGCATTGACTTGATCGAGAAATTGGGAATTGAACGCAGCCGCCAAGCTTTGCAGCAAGCCGATCTGATACTCGTGATGATAGACGGCAGCGAGCCCTTACAGGCAGAGGATTTCGAGATCGCAGACTTGGTGCAGAATAGGAGCGTTCTTGTAATCGTCAATAAACTGGACTTGCCCGCTGTGGCAGATGACAGTGTGATCTTGCCCGATGCCAGACACGTGCACCTCTCTGCGTTGACTGGTGACGGACTGAATGTGCTTGAGGATGCCATTGTAGAGACGATATTCTCCGGCCAGGTGCAGACCTCTGACGTGCCTGCGATCAGCAACCCAAGGCACTGTGAGATCCTGCGCTGCGCATTAGGCCAGGTGATTGACGCAGAGAAGAGCTATCGCGCCCAACTGGCGGCGGACTTGATAGCGATAGACCTCACCGCCGCCGTCAGTGCGCTGGGGGAGATCACGGGCGAAACGGTCGGCGAGGACGTTCTGAGTGCGATTTTCAGCAACTTCTGTGTTGGAAAGTGATGGCGTGGCAGGCTTGCCCAAAGCTGGCGTTTCAGGTATACTCACTTTGACTAACTGGAGGCTGTGCTAGCTCAATTTGAGAATAGCCATCGTCTGCTCGTGGCTAAATCAATATGGGGGAGCCGAGAGGGTGCTCGAGGTCGTGCATGCTATGTATCCCGAGGCCCCTATCTATACGTCTATCTTTGGACCGGAGGCTTTGCCTCCTGTCTATCGAGATTGGGACGTGCGCCCTTCCTTTCTCAACCGCTTTCCCTTGATTCATCAGCATCATCAGTTGTTCTTGCCTTTCTATGCTTATGCTTTCGAGCAGTTCGACTTCTCCAACTACGACCTGGTTCTGAACGTAACCAGTGCCTTTGCACATGGCATCATCACCAGTCCCAAGACCTTGCACATCTGTTACTGCCTCACGCCAGCCCGCTTTCTTTGGGATTATCATACCTACGTGGCACGCGAGAGCCTTGGCCGTTTGGCGCGCCTGATTCTCCCATTGTTTCTCTACAACCTGCGGCTCTGGGACAGGTTGGCAGCCGACCGCGTGGATCACTTTCTGGCCATTTCCAAGGTTGTTCAACAGCGCATCCACAAGTTCTACCATCGTGACGCAGAGATCATCTATCCACCAATTGAGGTAGAGCGCTTTCCGCTGTCGCGGGGACATGGTGATCACTTTCTGATCATCTCCAGGTTAGTGCCTTACAAACGCGTAGACCTGGCAGTGAAAGCGTTCAGCCAGCTTGGCCTACCGCTGCTGATCATTGGGGAAGGGCGGGATCGGCGTGCTTTGGAGGCCATGGCTGCCCCTAACGTGCGTTTTGTGGGGCGTGTCAGCGATGAGGAACTCGGGCACTATCTGACAGATTGCCGTGCCTTTGTCTTCCCTGGAGAGGAAGACTTTGGCATTGCCCCACTAGAAGCTCAGGCAGCAGGCCGACCCGTAATCGCCTATGCAGGAGGAGGGGCATTGGAAACAGTGATCGAAGGAACGACTGGCCTGTTCTTCAACGAGCCAACGCCAGAGTCGCTGGCCGAAGCAGTCCTGCGTTTTGATGACGCTCGCTTTGACCAGACCACGATTCGTAAGCACGCCTTGCGCTTCGACCGTGCAGCATTCGAGCGCAAGTTCGCCGACTTTGTGCTGGCAAAATACGGCGAATTCTGTGCCCTATAAGAGTCTGCGCAAAGGAGACCGCCCCATGGAACTGCGTCAATACTGGCAGATCGTCCGTCGCAGGTTGTGGATCGTGATTAGCTTGCTGCTCATCGTGGTGGCCGCCAGTTTGCTCCTGCCTCCTACGCGCGCACCAATTTGTCAGGCCACGATGCGCTTCGTGATAGGGCTAGAGCCCGAAGCGAAGAGCGGTGATTACTACGCTTACGACAAGTATTACACCTGGCTTACAGCGGAGTACCTGGTGGATGACGTCTCCGAACTCGTGCGCAGCAGCGCTTTTGCTCAAGCGGTGAGTGACCGGCTGGCCGGCGCAGGGCTCAATGTGCCTGCCGGGGCCATCCGTGGTTCGACACAGGCAGGACAATTGCACCGTATTCTCACAGTGAGCATCGTCTGGGGAGACGAGACTCAACTGGCCGATATAGCCAATGCCGTTGTGGCTGTCCTGCCCAGCGAGATTGCCCGGCACTTTGCCCAGGTGGGCACAAGTGGCGTATGCGCCAGTTTGATCGATCCGCCGGCCATAGGTCTGGTGGGAGCAAGCCTGCGAGAGAAGCTTGATTTACCGCTTCGTCTGCTCCTGGCGGTGATGGCAGGCGCAGCACTCACCTTTCTGCTGGATTACCTGGACGATACAGTACGCACCAGGCAAGAACTTGAGGAGAGCAGCATCAACGTGCTGGCCGAAATTCCACCCATTGGCCGTCGCGGCGGGCTCGGCCTTTTTCGGCAGCGGCTGCCTTAAGGTCGACAGTGATGGCAGCGATTGTGTGAACAAGCCTTGTTGTGCTAAAATAGATGAGCTTCAATCTGCGGACCTGCGACCGTACGGAGTAGGTCGAGATTACCAAGAATTCACCCGAAGAATCGACCGGATAGCCGGGCCCCGTCAAGCGGGGTGAACGACGTGGGAGCCCGGCCTGCTGAAAAAGGAGTGCCTCCAGTTTCAGCAGAGGCAGCTCCTCGCGCAGCATCCACCCAGCGAAGCGGAGTGGGCACGCTGCCGGATAGCTGGTCTGCTTCTCTCGGATAGGTACCAGGGAGGCCCAGGTGGACCTGAGAGACTACCTTAGTGTTCTGGTCAAGCGCGGCTGGATTATAGTACTCCTCGCTGTGATCACGGCGAGCAGCGCTTTCGTGTTCAGCAGGCTGCAGACCGTTGTGTATCGCTCCAGCATCCAGTTGAACGTCATTCCTGGACGCCTTGACTGGGGGCTACAACAGACAATCAAGAACTTGATGCGCAACTACAGCGGCCAGATCAAGTCACGCAGCATGGCTCAGGCGATCATCAACCGTCAGCAACTCGACCTATCGGTTGACGATGTGCTGGACGAGATAACAGTGAGCCCTATTGAGGAAGATTTCCTGATGCAGATTGACGTGGATGACATAGATGCCCAACGTGCCCAATTGATCGCTCAGACCGCCGCTGAAGTGTTCGTCGAGAACATCAGAGTGAAAATGCTGGAGCAGGATAAACAGGACCGCGTGGACGTCACCATCCGAGATGACGCCACGCCAGGGCGGGTATTCTGGCCCAAGACCACGCTGCTCGTTCTGGCAGGAGGGCTCTTTGGGTTGCTCGCTGGCGCACTGGTAGTGTTTGGGCTGGAATGGCTGGCAGCGGACATAATCCGGGATAGCCAGGACGTCGAGCGGCATGCTGGCCTAACCGTGCTGGGCTCTATACCGGTCATCGCCACGAGCAAAAGCCAGAAAAGCAAAGCAGTCCACCAGGCCGGAAACTCGTAGTAGAGCCAAGGATTGAAATCCCTGGCCAAAGTTGACAAGCAGCGGCCTCACCTGTGCCTGCGTTCGGGTGCAGGCATTCGGCGGCTATGCTTTTTCACACTCTCTAGACAGGGAGGGCAATTGACATGACTGAGAATCGAACCGCAGCGCCAAGTGATTTACTCGTCACCATCTCCAGTCCTCGCTCGCCGATTAGTGAGGCCTATCGTACCCTGCGCACCAACCTGCAATTCGTCAGCCTGGACAGGCCTTTGCAAACCTTGCTGGTCACCTCACCAGGCCCCGAGGAAGGCAAGTCCACCATGCTGGCCAACCTGGCCGTAACCATCGCCCAGGGCGAGAGGAAGGTGATCCTGGTGGACTGTGACCTGCGACGGCCCAGTCTGCACAAGCTATTCGGCCTCAAGCACAAGAAGGGCCTGACGACGATGGTGGTGGACGACAAGGCGATGAGCGACCCACCGCTGCAGGAGACCGGCGTGCCTGGCTTGCAGTTGCTGGCCAGTGGCCCCTTGCCACCTGGCCCATCTGATCTGTTGGGCTCGCGACGCATGGATCGTGTGCTCGTGGCGCTGAAAGAGCGCGCCGATATTGTGCTTCTCGACGCCCCGCCAGTAGTGGCCGTGAGCGATGCCGCCATACTGGCCACCAAGGTGGACGGTGTGCTGCTTGTCGTCAGCGCAGGCCGAACCAAGCGTGACAGCGTGCAGGCGGCCAAGGTCAAGCTGGAAAAAGTCAACGCCAATGTGGTCGGGGCCGTGCTCACTAACGTGCCCCTGGACACCAGTTTGCAGCGCTACTACTACACCCGAGAAGAGGAAGAGGAATGAAAGGCCTGATTCTGAGCGGAGGTAAAGGCACCCGCCTGTATCCCCTCACTTACACTTGTGCCAAGCAGTTGGTGCCGGTGGCCAACAAACCTGTTTTGTTCCGCGTGGTCGAAGCGATCAAGGAAGCCGGCATCACCGACATTGGAGTCGTGGTGGGCGATACCGGCGCAGAGATTAGAGATGCCGTAGGCAATGGCTCGCGCTGGGCTGTAGATATTACCTACATTGAACAAGAGGCTCCACTTGGCCTGGCTGACGCAGTGAGGATTGCACAGGGTTTCATTGGCGAAGAGCGCTTCGTGATGTTCCTGGGTGACAATGTCATCCAGAGCGGCATCTCTGCCTTGGTCAGACAGTTCGAAGAATCTGAGTACAATTGTCAGATTGTGCTGAGGCGCGTGACAAACCCACAGCAGTATGGAGTGGCTGTACTGGAGGATGGACGCGTCGTTCGCCTGGTCGAAAAGCCGCGCAAACCCCCGAGTGACCTGGCATTGGTCG
>Ga0315543_1002032_pt1 | contig 20617 bp, 17 predicted proteins | sample SalMarSW160210MG_2_FD_203098 | JGI IMG/M metagenome (GOLD analysis project Ga0315543, IMG submission 203098) | Salt marsh sediment microbial communities from the Plum Island Ecosystem LTER, Massachusetts, United States - Salt Marsh Sediment SW1601-210 ...
TGCTCTTAAAGAAGTATTTAAGATTACCTAAGTATATATTACCCCAATATATCTTATCCAATCTTTCCTCAGGTATATCTTTGACTAGTATATTAAGATCTTCATGTAACAATTTATCTATCTTCTCTTTTGATATGAGTGGCATTTCAAAAGGAACTTGAACTACTTTTTTTAAATAATCTTCACCTGATCCTTCTTGCACTTTTGTTAATGCCCTTTTTACAACTTCTCTATCAAAGGCCAAAAGATATATAGTATTCGGAAAATCAGCAAGTGACTTGACTAACTGAAAAATCTGTCTTATCTCTGTATTGTTAAGCCGATCAATATCATCTATCACAATAACTATCTTCCGGTTTTCTTTTGCTAGGGATATATCTAGTTCTTCTTTAGTTTTGTTTAGATCTTCAGCAGTTATCTCTCCTAAGTTCTGTGATGCCTCACCAGCATTTTTCAATACTTCTGATATCAAAGAGATAAGAGGTCCAATTGTTGGGATTAGAGCTAATGGCTTAAAACAATTGCCATATGCTTTCAACTTTTCGCCGACTTTTTTTAAATTACCTGATATATCCTCACGATTTAGAATTATTGATAATCGGTCAAAAAACTGTGAGATTAATTGTTGTTGGTCTGAAAAATACCAAGGATTAAACCTCATTATGATTGGCTTTTCAGCATCATTCTTACTCTTTGTGATTTTTTCAATGCTCTCTAACGCCATATTAAGTATTGAAGTTTTGCCCGACCCCCATTTCCCATATAAAGCAATGACAACACTTCCTTTTTGGTCGTAGCTTAAGATAGCATCAGCAAGAGATTCAGCAAATTTTGCTGTTCCTAGTTCATCATCTTTTTGATATTTGATTGGTTGATCCGGTTTGAACATATCTCATTACCTCTATAAAAAATCCATTTCTTTGCATTTCATTCCTTTAGATTTTATAGGACCTGCAAATTCCGTGCCAAATTTTTTATCGCAGCTTGGTTCTTACGTAAGTGCTTATTATAAATGCGCTTATACTGCGATAATGAATCCACCTTTAATCTGGCAAAATTGCGTTTACATCCGCCACTTCTGCCAAACTGGCATAACACCAGTTTTTCTCTGCGTTCTCTGTGGCTGGATATTTTTAAAATATTCTTGAAAAACGGGCCTTATCTGGTATAATACCGAATGTGCTCTGGTAGCACAGAAGTCTCGCCAGTGGCGGGTTGAACCTCGCTAATGGCGGGCACGTTCGCGGAGCCCCGCACGCAACAGAACAACCTGTCCCGAGCTTAGTCGAGGGAGTCAAAATCCAGTTATTTGTTAATGTTCAATTTGTTTTGAATTTATGAAAAAGAGCATAAGCTTATTTAGTCAGCTTCACAAAAAGGCCATTTTTTATGGCATTGTGGGCGAAAGCGGATGGTTTCCGCAGATGCTCGCATCGAGAAAAACCACCGCCGAGAACACCAAGCTGACTGAAACCGTGTCAATCTGTGTAAATCTGTGTCTAAATAAAATCCGTGTAAATCCGTGTAATCCGTGGTTGAAATATGAACTCTTTTATGCAAAACAAACCCAATTTTCCCAAAAATAGAGCTATTATAAGTTATGCTAAAACAAAGGGTTATGAAAATGAACATCGATTTTTGGCCTAAAAATCCCAAAGCCAATTTTCTGGATGCCTAAAATGAACGTAAGTTCTGTTAAAACAATGAACTATGCTTGTCCGCCGAAGCCTTGGCGAAGGCGGAAACAAAGCCAAAACAAAGCCAATCAAAGCCAAAACAAAGCCAATCAAAGCCAATCAAAGCCAAAACAAAGAATTTACGATTGTCGATTTGCGATTTAGGATGAGTATATGAGTAAAATGGAATATTCGAAGTTGGTTTTAAAATTGCCGGATTGGATGGAGCAGTTTATGGCGGGGGCCGAGCGCATTTTTACAAGTGTAGAAGAGCGGATGCATCTGGTTATTACACTATCACGATTAAATATCGAGCATAAGACAGGCGGGCCTTTTGGAGCGGCTGTATTCGAGCAGGAAAGCGGCAAACTGATTGCACCCGGCGTTAATATGGTAATTTCTGCGAACTGTTCAATCGCACACGCGGAAATTATGGCTATAGGTATAGCGCAGCAGGTGCTTGGAAATTATGACTTGAGCAGCGAAGGAATGCCTTCTGCCGCAGGGCATCCCTTACGGGAATATGAGCTTGTAACAAGCACTGCGCCGTGCGCCATGTGCCTGGGAGCCATCCCATGGTCGGGTGTTCGAAGGGTTATATGTGGTGCGCGCGATGAGGACGCACGCAGTATCGGGTTTGACGAGGGAGCGAAACCACAAAATTGGGTATCATCTCTCGAAAGTCGGGGTATTGCCGTTATACAGGATGTTCTTCGTGAAGAAGCTCGGGAAGTTCTTTCACAATACTATGAATCAGGCGGGGTTATTTACAATGCTCGAAGCGTAAATGAGTAAATGCGTGGATGAGTAGATGCGTAAATGCGTTTATGCTTTTTTAATACCGGATGGCATAGCTATTCCGCTGGGTCCCTGTGACTTTTTGAAGTCCACGATGACCTTAACGGCTTCATTAGGGTCGTCCAAAACCGTAAAGACTTTCAAGTCCTCATGTGAAATATGCTTGTATTCTTTTAACATCTTCTCCTGCATCCAGTCGATAAGGCCCTGCCAGTATTCACTGCCCATCAAAATCACAGGGAAGGATGCCTGCTTTAACGTCTGAATTAATACCAGTGATTCGCAAAATTCGTCCATAGTTCCATAACCGCCAGGGAATACTATAAAGCCATGGGCGTATTTTAGAAACATCACCTTGCGGCAGAAAAAATACCTGAAGTGCAAAGATAAATTCTGATATTCGTTAGGAATCTGCTCCAAAGGCAGCTCGATGTTAAGGCCGATGCTTTTACCACCCGCATCGGCAGCGCCTTTATTTGCCGCCTCCATAATCCCTTCGCCGCCTCCGGTTATTACTGCGAAGCCGGCCTTTGCTATTTCAAAAGCAGTTTTTTCAGCAAGCTTGTAGAACTTATTGTTCGGCTTTATCCTGGCTGAGCCGAAAAACGATACGGCAGGGCCAACGGAAGCAAGCTCATCAAATCCCTCGACGAATTCGGCCATTACTCTGAATATCCGCCAGAGGTCTTTTACGGGTTTTTCAGAAATATCTATCATAGTAAAACTCTCCTTAATTAACGATTTAGGGATTTTACCATAAATCCGGGTTATTTGCAGAAGGACAATATTTTGAAATCGGACAGTTATAACAGTCCGGTTTACGAGCTTTACAGATATTTCGGCCGTGAAGAATCAATGTATGGCTGAATATCGTCCAGTTTGCCTTTGGAATTATTTCGGCTAAATCGAATTCGAGCTTTACAGGGTCGGAATTTTCAGAAAGCCCCAGCCGGCGAGAAAGGCGGATAACGTGGGTATCGCAGGCTATTGCGGGCTTTCCGAAGGCGTTGCCTAATACGACATTTGCGGTTTTTCTGCCCACGCCCGGAAGCTTAACAAGCTCTTCCATTTTATCAGGGACTTTGCCGCCATATTGATTTTGTATCGTGGCAGAGGCATTTTTGATGTTGATTGCTTTATTATGATAGAAACCGGTGCTTTTTATGTCCGACTCAATCTGTTTTATATCGGCTTTTGCCCAATCAACAGTCGATTTATATTTTTTGAACAAATCTTTTGTGACCATGTTGACTCGAACATCGGTGCATTGGGCTGACAGAATCGTTGCGATGAGCAGCTCCAGCGGATTTTTAAACCTAAGTGCGGTTTTTGCCTCCGGGTATGTCTTTGTCAATATAGGCCAAATTTGTTTGAACCGTTCGGCAGCTTGAGCCCGAACCACCTTAATCTTCAGCTTTTTTGCCATCTTTCTTTTCCGCTTCCTGCTTTCGCGGGGATAAGTTTACCCCTGCAGAAACAGGGGTAATCTGTTGCAGCGTTTTTTTCAATTCGCTTGCAAATAGAATTCCATGCCATCTGAGCGGTTCTTCCTTGCCAGGCACAAACAGCATGCTGACCGGCACCCCCGGTTCATTATATATATTTTTCAAAGCAAGTGTTGCGGGAAGATTTCTTTCTGTGGTGTCGGCTTTAATTGCTAAAACATTTTTTTGCTCGATTAGCTGTGAAATATTTTTGCGGGAGTAAACGACTTTCTCTACGGTTTGACAGCTCAGGCACCAATCGGCAGTAAATTTTATTAAAACAGGCCGGTCCTGAGCTATTGCTTCACCAATTAAATCAGCATTGTAATCCTGCCAATCAATAAGCTCATTTTTAGGTCCAGCCAGAAATACCCATCCTGCTGCGACGGCCAAAGCTACAGCGATAACCCTAACCATCCACTTGCGAAATGCCCTGGTGTTGTAACTGACCCAGGTGCTCCACATCCAGATGGAAAAAGCAAGCACAACTGCAAAATATAATACATTTATTCTCTGGATTTGAGGCAGTGCTGCGATAAGTTTTACAGCGATGATTAACAGAATAAAGCCAATGGCCTGTTTGAACAGCTCCATCCATCTTCCCGCTTTTGGCAGGCACTTTAACAAGCCGGGCATAGAAGTTAATATCGCATAAGGCAAGGCCATCCCGATGCCCATAACCATTATTGCAATAGTGGCGAGATGCAAAGGCTGAGCCTGCGCCCAGGCAAAGGCGGCTGCCAAAATCGCGAAGCTGCAGGGCGTACTTAAAATCGCTGCCAGAAAACCCATTGCAACAGCTCCCGTGTAACCTTTACCGGAGCTGGATTTAGCAGCTATTGATGACGGCACGGTAATCGTAAAAAGGCCGAACATAAATAGCGCCAGCACTACCAGTAAAAGCGCCATCACAGCAAGAAAAGCCGGACTTCGGAATTGGTCACCCCACTGCAGTACTGTTCCATAAAAAACCTGCAAAACGATGTTTGCTCCGGCAAGGCAGGCGAAAAACAGCAAAATTCCAAGACAAAATGCCAGCCCAAATGAAGCTGCCCTCGCTTTACTTTGTGCTGCCTGTTCAACAATCCGCATCACGATAATAGGCAGCACTGGCCAGATACAAGGCATAATATTTAAAGAAAGTCCCGCCAGAAAAGCCAGCAAAAGAGCGAATTGAACAGAATAAGAGGATGCTTTGACTTCTTGATTTTCAATAGCTGATTCAAAACCGTTTAAATTCTGCCAGGATTTTGCAAGACTGATGTCAATAGTCGTTCGCAGTGTTTTCTCAAACGGCGCCAGACAAACGTTACTTGTGCAGGCAACGCCGGAAATCCTAACTTCGACATCGCCTTTTTCTATTTCGGTAGTCTCCGCTGCCAATTCATCGGAAAACGGGACGAATACGGTAAAGTTACCGGCATAAACCTCAATTTTCTTTCCTGCAGGTTCCTGAAAAGACTTCCACTTCGGAAAGATGGATTCGCCAAAACTAAAAATGTCAGATTTGGCTTCGACCTTCAATTCGAGACCTGGAACGGGAGCAGTTTCCGGCTTTGCATAATAATGAAGGTCTTTGGTTCCTTCAAAAATGACCGCTATACCTGGCTTTGAGTCCATGTGAACAGGCTCGATATGTGCGGATGAAAACTCCTGTCCGTGTTTTACCAGTCCAACCGCGTTTTGTCCCCAAGCGGAGCAAGTAGCGACAAAAATATAAATTATCCACAAAATTACACCGGCTCTTCTCCGCATAGACACCTCAAAAAAGGTTAAAGGGAAAAGATGAAAGGGCAAAGAGAAGTAACATTTATTTTTTATTTTTTGTTTCAGTTTTCTTTCCGCCCTTAGCTTGTTCAGCAGCTAAAAGGTCAGCGACTGTGGGTTTATCCAACTGGCCGCCCTCGATAATCAGTTTCACATCGGCGGCGTCAAGAGTCTCGTATTTAAGCAGGGCCTTTGCTATTTGCTCAAGTTTATCTTTATTTGCCTGTATTAACTGTTTTGCTTTTGTATAGGCCTCGCTGGTAATCTTTTTTACTTCACTATCGATTGCTTCGGCTGTTTTTTCCGAATACTCTTTTTCACTTGGCATGAACAGCGACTCTTTAGCAGTGAAATCCGGCCCATAACTGACTGGGCCGAGCTCACTACTCATACCCCATGTCAAAATCATCTGCTTTGCAATATTTGTAGCTTGCTGAATGTCCGACTGTGCGCCGCTGGATATATCATCACAAAATATTTCTTCTGCGATTCGGCCGCCGAAACAGACCTGCAAAATCGCCATACAATATCTTTTTGTAAAAATTGTTCTGTCTTTTTCCGGCAGGGCAAAAGTTGCGCCCCCCATTGGCCCACGTGGAATGATACTTACTTTATGCAATGGGTCTGCATCTTCGAGTAGTGACTGCACGAGCGCGTGGCCGGCTTCGTGATAAGCAGTGATTTCTTTTTCCTTCTGGTCGATAACCCTGCTCCTTCTCGCTCTTCCCCATCGAACCTTGTCGCGCGATTCTTCTAAATCAGCCATTTCGATGCTGTCTTTATTAGCCATAGTTGCGATAAGGGCGGCTTCATTAATAATGGCCGCCAGGTCTGCACCACTAAACATAGGTGTCACGCGTGCTAATCTTTCCAGGTCAGCGTCGGGGCCTAATTTCACTTTCCTTGCGTGAACCCTCAAAATTTCATCTCGACCTTTTATATCCGGCAGCGGGACAACAACCTGCCTATCGAATCTTCCTGGACGGGTCAACGCGTTGTCGAGAATATCCGAACGGTTTGTTGCCGCAATTAGTATTACCTGGTCGTTTGTATCGAAGCCATCCATCTCCACCAGGATTGCATTCAGGGTCTGCTCACGTTCATCGTGTCCACCACCAATAAAAGCGGCACCGCGTCTGCGTCCGATTGCGTCAACTTCATCAAGGAAAATAATACAAGGCGAGTTGTCTTTTGCCTGTTTAAACAGGTCTCGCACCCTTGATGCCCCGACGCCGACAAACATTTCTACAAAGTCGCTGCCTGATATGCTGAAGAAAGGTACATCAGCCTCACCGGCTATAGCCTTTGCCAGCAATGTTTTCCCGCAACCGGGCGGGCCTATAAGCAGAACTCCACGAGGTATACGACCACCAAGACGTTGGAACTTTTTCGGATTCTTCAGGAATTCAATTATCTCAGCTACCTCTTCTTTTGCTTCTTCAATGCCTGCCACATCGTTGAATGTAATTTTTACTTTATCTTTACCCTGCAGGCGATGTCTGCTTCGCCCAAATGACATCAACATTCCGCCGGCTCCACTGCGAAGATTCCGTGCAAAAAGAAAGTAGAAAATACCCACTATTACAAGCATCGGCAGGACCCATTGCATTAATAGGATAAGCCAGATATGCTGTTTGGCGAATTTGACCTCTATACCACTTTCTTTCAGTTTTTGGAGAAACTGCTCACCAACCAAGTCGGGCTTATAATCTGTCGTGAAGGAAACAGGCATTTTTTCGCCCCGTTCTTCAATGCCTTTCTGGTTAAACTTGCCTGTGATTTCGGTCTCGCCAATCTCGATACTTTCGATTTGGTTATTATCAAGATAGCTTTCGAGTTCGTCCCATCTGATAGTGTCCACTTTCTGCAGATGTTTCAACATCATCATCGCTGTTAATATGAGAATTGCAATTATTAACAAGCTAAAAGGTCCGTGTTTATAACTCGGCAGGGACGCTTTTTTGCCTGGCTTGTCTTCTGGGTTCGGGTGCTGCCGGGTCGGCTTTTTATTTTGACTCTTACTCATAATTAATACTATCGGCAATTTTTCATCTGCTATTGCGTATTTAGCATAGCTATAATATGTGTATCCGGTTAGGTACTATTAGCTTCTACCACCCTTTTTCCATCAATTCCACGATTTTTTTTGCCAGATTGTTTGCGGCAAGAGAGGATGCGTAGCTAAAGTCCTGACTTTGGTAGGCGGAATAGGTAGCTTCTGCGCTAACCGACTGGTTGTCTATGAGTAATTCCCCTGTCTTTAGATTTTTCCAGTTAACTACTGCCTGCAACTGGACTTCTGATTCGAGGACGCTGCCCATTTCTCGCTCAGTGCTGAGCGATGATTCACCGATTGACACTATTTGTCCGCTTATTACAGTGTCAGCCCGGTCTCTGCTTGAGATGATCTTATAGGGTGTTTGGGCCTCGATACGTTTGGCCAGGGCATCGGAGAGCTCGTATTCGATTCCCCGTCGAAAGGTTTGATTATCAAACATTTTCAGGCAAACGCTATTGATGTCTTGTGAAAACATTGATTGGTTGGAATAGCCAGTGCAGCCGGAAAAAACTAAAATAAAGGATACAAGGGCAAACCGGCATAAGGGCATAAAAATCCTTTGATTTGTGCAGGTTTGACTATTTTTGACACATCTTATTTTCATTTGGCACCGTAAGGCGTCCTTGTGGACTGCCGCCCCTTTGTGTCTCTATATCTTTTTACTATCCGGGTTCCTAATTAACATTTTTTCTTGCCTGTTTCGCTATTTCCGCTGCATTGGTTTGGGGCCAATCATTTATTACCATGTTATAATAAAGGTTAGCCGCCTGGTCTTTGCCTGTTTTTTGATAGTACTGGGCAATGCTTAGTTGTTTATAGGCCAATTGTTCATCTATATCTTTAAGTATTTCGTCAACGCTGATTTTTTGGGCATCTTCGGGGTATACTAATTCGAGCTTATTATAATAGCTCTTTGCTGTAATCAAACCGGAGTCGTCATATAAGTGCTTTTTACCTTCGTCTCGTTTATTATATGCGGCGCGTTTGCATCGGGCCATAGACATTATTGTGTCTTTACCAACCTGGCCTGCTTCCCATTGTTGGGATATCTCCCACCATTTCAGGTATGCCTCGTTGAACTTTCGCCTTTTTTCGTAATTTTTTGCCAGCGATAAAGCAGCCTTTAGTCCAATTTGTGCATCAATACCAGCCCGTGTAGTGATTTTTTCCATAAGTTTGACGCCTTCGGGATACCTGCTCAATTTGAAGACTCGAAGCGCTGTCATTTTCTGGCCGGTTAAAAAAGCCGTAGCTATTTCAAACTGCCTGCTCAGGGCAGCTTCGGCAAGCTGACTATCGGGGTACTTGTCCAAGAACTTATCATAGGCCTTGACTGCCTTGGTGAATTTTGCTTCGCACAACAGGAGCTCGGCCTCGATAAAAGCGTCCAAATCAGGCCCAGTGATTTCGGGAAAGTCTTTTTTAAGCTGGTCGTATTCCTTGCGAACAGCTTCAGCTTGGCCTGTGTTTACCAGCTTTTTTATCTCGGCCACTGTAAGAAGGAATTTGTCCTCGGACGACGTGGGCTTCCACTGCTCGTCCTGCCCGCCGCTCCGACTCGCGTCGGAAGACGCGGGGGCAGGTTGGAGTCGCCAGGTATCGGCCGAGACCATTCCGGCCTGCCGGAACAGCACAGTCATCACCACTAATGTTATGAGCTTTACTCTATATCCATACATGATTCAGCCCCATCACATATTCACCCCGTTAGATAGCAAACATCTAACGGGGTAAAGCGGTTTAATCATTTTATCACAATTTCTGAAATTATACCTATTTTTGAAACTATTGCAAATCCTAAATTCAAATGAAAAAATTACCCCTTTTTACAGGTCTGGCAAATAGCAAATTCGCCGAGCAGCAGGTGAAACAAATCAAAGTCAAAAACAAATTGAGCGTTGGTATTTCAAAGGCCTTTGTTAGCCCTGCAGCAGTAATATTACGCGTTTCTTGACGATGAGCGGCAAATAGCGTATATTTGTAACGTTTAACGTAAAGAGTTAGCTACGAAGAGTAAAAAGTGAACTAAAGTGTGCTAAAGTGCCTAAAGTGAACTAAAGTTATGAAAAATAAAGAATTTGCTAAAGAGCTTGAAAAACGGACACGAGAATTTGCCGCGTGTATAATTCGTTTATCAGGAACTTTACCAAATACACCCGAAGGAAGGGTAATAAGAACTCAAATGACAAAGTCTGGAACCTCTATCGGTGCAAACTATCGAGAAGCCAATCGAGCCAGAAGTAAAGCCGATTTTAAAAACAAGATTAAGATTTGTGAGAGTGAAACCAGTGAAACACAATACTGGCTGGAGGTAATCGTAAAGCTAAAATGGCTATCTTGGGCAAAAGTGAAGTGAGAATGTGAAGAATGCGGTGAATTACTTGGTATTTTTACATCTGCGGCGAACAAGTAAACTCTAAGGATGAAGCTGTGTATTGATTTTTACAATTTTAGGCACTCTACACTTTAGTCACTTTTAACTTCTTATTGTCTTAGTGGCAAGAACGAGTGTATAGTTATTTGGAGTTCGTTTGAATGGTTGATAAGGGACAATGTGATAAGTGCACTGGGCTATGTTGTCGGTATTTTGCCCTGCCGATAGAAACGCCAGAGGACAAAGGAGACTACGACGATATAAGATGGTTTTTGTGTCATAAAGGCGTATCAGTGTTCGTAGAGGACGGCGACTGGTATATAAATATCAGAAACAAGTGCAAGTATCTCTCCAAGAAGGACCATCGCTGTGAGATTTACGATAAAAGGCCGAGAATCTGCAGAAGTTACCGTCATTCTACCTGTGATATTATAGAGGGTGAGTACGATTTCGAACTGCACTTTACCAGCGCTGAGCAGATGGAAGAGTATATAAAAATAAAATTCGGCAATAAGACAAAAAAGAAAAAGAAGATAAAGAGATGAAAATACAGCCGGTAAAAGGGACAAGGGATTTCTATCCGCAGGATATGGCCGTCAGAAACTGGCTAATCGACGGGTGGAAGAGAGTGTCTGTCCGCAACGGCTTCGAAGAGTACGATGGGCCGATATTCGAATACCTGAAGATGTTCCAGATAAAAAGCGGTGATGAGATTGCTGAGCAGCTCTTTTCATTTGAAGACAGAGGCGGCAGAAATTTAGCGCTTAGACCTGAAATAACGCCCACACTTGCGCGCATGATAAACAAAAAAATCAATTCCCTGCCGAGACCTATAAAGTGGTTTTCGGTGCCGAGATTGTTCCGGGCCGAAAAACCGCAGAAAGGACGTCTTCGCGAATTCTTCCAGTGGAATATAGACATCATCGGCGAAGACAGTGTTCTGGCCGATGCAGAAGTGATTTTCACAACGGTCGATTACCTGCGAGAAATAGGCCTGAAACCAACAGACATTAAAATAAAATATTCAAGCAGAAAACTTTTGAACGCAGTTCTCAAAAAAATAGGTATCTCAGAAGAAAAGATGAATCCTCTTTACACACTTTTAGATAAAAGGTCAAAACTACCGTCGGATGTATTTTCCGCGACGCTGAAAGAACAGGTCGGCAATAAAAAATCTGAGCAAATTATCGACTTTATGAATTCTGAGAAAGTCCGGGATATACCCAGTATCGAAAAAGGGGATGACGCTGATATCGCCTTAAGCGAAATTGAACAGTGTGAAAGTCACCTTAGAAATATGGACATATTTGAATATTGTGCTTTTGATCCGAGTATCGTTCGCGGTCTGGCTTATTACACTGGCATTGTTTTTGAGGTGCACGACATCGCGGGAGAATTGCGGGCAATCGGAGGCGGGGGGAGATTCGATAACCTGCTGCACGATTTCGGCGGGCCGAAAATTTCAGCGACGGGAATGGGTATGGGCGACTGCGTATTGAGTATCTTGCTCGAAGAAAAAGGGCTCCTGCAAAAACAATTGTCGATGTCAGGGCCAGAATATTTTGTCGCATTCACGAATGAGCCATACCTACAAAAGGCCATAGAGATAACAGCGAAGTTACGGCTGGCGAAATTTGCCGCTAATTTCAGCTACAAGCCCATCGGGTTAAGCAAGCAGCTAAAGCAGGCATCAGAGCAAAAAGCTAAAAAATGTATAATCATCGGCTCTGAGATAGAAAGCGGGCAACTTGTCATCAAGGATATGGCAACCGGCAAACAGGAAATTGTTAGAGTCGAACAGTTCCTAACACAAATAGAATCTTGATAAAATTAAGAAGTTAATAAAAAATCAGGAACATTATGAATGACTCAAAGGAACTAAATCTTCCTGGTCTTGCTATAAACCCTGACATTTTATTTTCAAATCATAAAAACACTTATAAGCCCAAAATAGAAAAACGCCAAACCAAACTTATTAAGAAATTACCCTTTTTAAAACCATTTTTGAAGGAAGATGAGAAAATAATTTGTGTAACAACCGGATATTCTCCGATGTCTTTTCTCGAGCAATGGTTAATGGGGCTGTGGATATTTTATTTAAAGCGATGCCTTTTTGTATTTACTAACAAGCGCGTTTTACATATACCGACAAAAATGAATTACTCATACCGAAATTCTATATCTCAAATTTTATATGTTGATTGTCAATCAATCGCTATGAAAGGCAGCACACTTGTTGCTAAATACAAAAATAATATAAAAGAGAAGTTTTATTATATAGACAGAAAAGAAAGAAAGAAAATCAAGTTTTTACTTAAAACTATGTCAGCGGAAGGTCAACAAAGCCCAACTCAAACACGAACTCATCTTTGCCCACGCTGTGCTGAAGCACTTATTAAAGATAATTATATCTGCCCGAACTGCAATCTTGAATTTAAAAACAAAGTTGAGGCTCGAAAGATTTCAATTATTTATCCAGGCGGAGGATACTTTTATACCAGGCATCCGATTATGGGCGCATTTGACGCTCTTGCAGAATTGTTTCTCATGGCTATTATCATTACGTCTTTGATTAATATAATAATGCGCAATGAAAGTGCCGAAATTTCTTCGACAGTGGCTATTTTACTTATATTAGCCATAGAGAAAACAATAACTGTGTATGACTCGAACAAGTTTATCGAAGAATATATTCCGGTACAGAAAGAAATCAAACCAATAGTATAAATATCACAGCTGATAGGTCTGAGATGAGGGATTTTTTACCAAATCATTATGAGCGGGCCTTTGAGAATTGGCTGATTGATAATCATATCCGGTATATCAAGGTAGATGAGCATAAAAAGGCGGTCTTTGGGCGGTCGAAAATAAAGAGCTTTGATTTTTTATTATACCCGCCTAACGGTCAAATCATAATAGCTGAGGTAAAAGGCAGGAGTTTCAAAGGAACGTCTCTTGCCAAGTTAGCAGGGCTGGAATGCTGGGTGACGACCGAGGATATTGAGGGATTAATTAATTGGCAGAAAGTTTTTGGTTCAAATCATCAGGCCGTTTTTATTTTTGCCTACAAGATAGAGAATATAGACGTCGATTTTGACGGCAATGAAGCCTTCTATTTTGAGGCAAACCGATATGTCTTTTTTAGTATCGAATTGGATAATTATCGCCGGTTTATGAAAAGCCGCAGCCCAAAGTGGAAAACAGTGAACCTTCCTGCGGAACAATTCAAAAGGTGCGTTGTTGCAATCAATGACTTTTTGCTTTGCCCATCTCGCCGAAGCCTTAGTAAAGGCGGAAACATCAAGGTAGAAAGTACCGGATAACTGGAAAAGCTCTGAAGAATTCAGCGGCCTCTGGGTCGAATCGATGGGAGCTCCAGACAAATTCCCCGACGCCAAGCTGGGCCAGAACATATTTGCCTAAGGCAAACTGGCCGATGGCAATATAGCCGGTAACAAATTGTCCGAGCCCCACGTATGCCCCGATAGCCACCTGTCCCAATGCTGCTATACCTGATGATAACTGCCCCAAGCCGAGGAAAACTCCGATAGCCAATTGTCCAATGGCTAATAGCCCTAAAGCTGCCTGGCCGATGGCGATAAATCCGCAGGCAATTCTTCCTACAGCTATAACGCCTTTTGCCACTACGCGTCTTCCGGTCTCCGGACTTCTGCCATAGGTATAATGAATCAATGGTAATCCAAACATTGTGCTGTGGGTCTTGAACTCGTGAAAACTGGTACCATTGATATACACATACCGCCGCCAGATGCCGAAGCTGGTTTCTTCAACCTTGTATTCGACCTTTTCTAATAAAAGATTGCCCATAATATTTTCTCCCTTTTATATAGAGTGCTGTTCAACTATAAATCCTAACATTTTTCAGGACAAGCTGCAACGATTAATTTGGAATTTGGGAGATGAAACTGAACAAAATTTCTCGCTCAGAGTGGGTTATTTGGTTATATTGTAATAAATTTGAATAAAGGGATTTGAAGAGGAGCATAAAATGAAAGTTGCCAAATTTATCCGCCATACGCTTGTCCGCTGTGGTGGATTGGGCAAATTAAGCTGTGTTCTGGTTCTTTTGGTTGCAGTGTCTGGTTCTTTTGGTTGCAGTGAACGCTTATCCGCTCGAGCAGAATTTAATCATCAACGTTTGGCTGCAGTGAATGCTTATCCGCTTGAGCAGAATCTAATTACCAACATTGATAATCGCTCAACCGTCAGTTTGAATGGGAAATGGCAGGTTATAATCGACCCATACGAGAACGGCTATTATGACTATCGCTATCAGCCGACAAAAGACGGCTATTTTAAAAACGCCAAACCTCGCGATAAAACCGACCTGGTAGAGTATGATTTCGACAAATCAGAGACCCTCAATGTCCCCGGCGACTGGAACTCACAGCAGGACAAGCTCCTTTTCTATGAAGGCACAATCTGGTACAAAAAATCCTTTGATTATCAGAGAAAACCCGATAGGCGCGTTTTTGTCTATTTCGGTGCCGCCAACTACCACTCAATAGTGTACTTAAACGGCCAAAAGCTTGGCGAGCACGAAGGAGGTTTTACGCCATTTAATTTTGAAATCACGAAAGTCGTACATGAAAAAGATAACTTTCTTGTTGTCAAGGTTGACAATAAGCGCCGCCGTGACGCCGTTCCGACCGTAAATACGGACTGGTGGAATTATGGCGGCCTGACGCGGCGGGTGGAGCTTGTCGAAGTCCCGGAGACCTTTATAAGAGACTACTTTATTCAGCTCAAAAAAGGTTCGCTGAAAACAGTTGCAGGATGGATTCAACTCGATGGAAATAAAGCTGAACAAAAAATAACGGTCGAAATTCCCGAAATTAGTGTAAAGCGAGCTTTTAAAAGCAACGCAGATGGATATGTGAAAATTGAATTCGATGCCGAGCTACAGCTATGGTCACCCGAAAATTCCCGGCTTTACGACGTAACCATAACGTCCGAGACCGATAGCTTGACCGACTCTATTGGTTTTAGAAGTATTGAAACCAAAGGTTCAAAAATTTTGCTAAATGGCAAGCCCATTTTTCTGCGTGGTATCTGCATGCATGAACAGGCCCCAAAAAGCAATGCGAGGGCCTGCTCACAAGAACATGCCGAAACACTGCTCGGCTGGGCTAAGGAAATGAACTGCAATTTCGTGCGCCTTGCCCACTATCCTCATAACGAATATATGCCGAGAACCGCCGACCGGCTTGGAATCCTTGTCTGGGCTGAGATACCCGTGTACTGGACAATCCTCTGGGAAAATGAAGACACCTTGAAAAATGCTCTCAACCAGCTAACAGAGATGATAACCCGCGACAAGAACAGGGCATCTGTGATTCTCTGGTCGATGGCCAATGAAACGCCTGTGGGTAAAGCTCGCAATGTTTTTCTCAGGGCACTTGTCAAACGAGCAAAAAGCCTGGACCCAACACGTTTGATTACAGCTGCGATGGAAAAAAGTTATAAAGGTGCCAATAAGCCGGTAATAAATGACCCGTTCGGCCGGCATGTGGATGTTCTCGGCTGCAATGAGTATATCGGCTGGTATGAGGGCCTGCCGGACAAATGTGATTTGTACACGTGGAGCACAACTTATGATAAGCCGGTTATTATCAGCGAGTTCGGCGGGGGGGCACTCGGCGGATTCCACGCCGATAAGGACACTCGATGGTCTGAAGAATATCAGGAATATCTTTACGAAGAGCAGATAAAAATGCTTGAGAAGATTCCATTCTTAGCCGGGACTTCGCCGTGGATTTTGACTGATTTTATGTCTCCAAGAAGACCTTTACCGCAGATTCAGGACTACTGGAACCGTAAGGGCCTAATCTCCGACAAAGGCGAAAAGAAAAAGGCCTTTTATGTGATGCAGCGATTTTACGAAAAGCTCAAGCAGGCCGAGCAGTAGAAACATGTCCACTTATTCAGGATGCGAATCATAGCAGGTACAAAACGAGGGATGAAGCTAATTAGCCCTGAGACGGACGTATCTCGGCCTATTACCGACAGGGTCAAAGAGTCACTTTTCAGTGTACTTTATAAGTATGATTTGCCGAATGGAAAAATAGTAGCTGATTTATTCTGTGGAGTCGGCTCTCTGGGTCTTGAGGCATTGAGCAGGGGGGCTAAGTTTGTTTGTTTTGTCGAGCAGGACCCGAAAGTAGCTGAAATCTTAGAAAAGAATATTGAAAAGGCAGGATTCGTTAAAGAATCGAAAGTAATCCGGGCCAACGCTTTCAAAATTGGAACGCCAGTTAGTAAACGAAGATATGACCTTATTTTTATCGACCCGCCGTATGCGAATACGAAAGATGTTGAACAAAATTCGCCTTTGGGAAAACTGCTGATTTCAATCCCGCGACAATTAAATACAGAAGGAGTCGCAGTAGTGAGAACCGAGCGACGAACAGAACTGCTGGAAAAATACGCTCAATTGGAGATAATAGAGCGGCGTCAGTGGGGGACTATGGCAGTAACGATATTAAAGAAAAAATTGTAAATGAGTAGATGAGTGGATGAGTAAATGAGAAACACATCAACGCATATACACATTAACGCATATACGAATAATGACTAATAGACAAGCGGCAATAAAAATAGTCAAGCAGTTAGGCCGTAATGGTTACGAGGCACTACTGGCAGGGGGGTGCGTCCGCGATATGCTTATAAGCCGTAAAGCGAACGACTACGATGTTGCTACAAACGCTCGGCCTGAAGAAGTAATGAAGATATTCAAACGCACCTTAAAGGTCGGAGCAAAATTCGGTGTAGTGATTGTTCTGATAGAAGGCCAACAAGTAGAAGTAGCAACGTTTAGAAGCGAGACCGGCTATGCTGACGGCAGACATCCGAGTACTGTTAAATTTGTCAGTGCCGCTGAAGATGCCAGCCGAAGAGATTTCACCATCAACGGGATGTTTTATGACCCTGTAAAAGAGAAGGTAATCGATTATGTCGATGGCCATAAGGACCTCAGGAAAAAGATTATTCGAACCATCGGCAAGCCCGAGAATAGATTCGGCGAAGATTATCTTCGAATGTTGCGGGCGGTTCGGTTTTCCACGCAGCTAAACTTTCGCATAGAGCCGAAAACCTGGTCAGCAGTCTGCAAGAATGCGAAAAAGATAGCCAAAATAAGTGGTGAGCGTATTGCAATGGAGCTTGAAGGCATCCTTATTGAACCCAATCGTTCTGCAGGGGCGTCGATGTTTATAAAAAGCGGATTAGCAGAAGCAATCTTTCCCGGTTTTGTTGGTGAACAGGCAGAAATGGCGATTAGAGTTTTAAGCCGATTGCCAAAGAAGGTCGGTTTTGCTCTTGCCTTAGCAGGATTTTTCGCTGGCAGCGATACGGAATTTGCAATTGAGAATTTACACATTCTAAAACTAAGCAGGAGTCAAAACAGGCACATAAAATTTTTATTGTCCAACAGGGACAAGCTGCTCGATGACAAAATGTCCTTGGCGGAACTGAAGTTAATCGCGTCTGAGCCGTATTTCCGGGACCTGTACGAACTGCAAAAAGCGATTCAAAAAGCTGAAGGCAGGAGCGTTGCTGCATTGGTAAATTTGCGGAAAAGAATAAAGGCTCTCAGCGGTGTCGAATTAAAACCGAAGCCATTACTCAATGGTCACGATTTGATTCGATTAGGTGCTGTGCCGGGACCTGCTCTGGGACAGTTAGCTGAAGAAATGTATGTTGCTCAATTGGAGGGAATTGTGCAAACAGCAGAACAAGCTAAACAGTGGGTACAAAATTGGTTACAGAGGCATAAAAAGGCTGAGAAATAGAAGCTAAGCTGATTTAACTTAAGGATTCAAGCTGGGCGCTTCACTTTACGGTTTTTCAGTTACCCAGAGTGGTTTTTTATTGACAAAATTGGTTATTTGCTTATAGTATGGCCATTGAGTGAACGACTGTTGATATAAGATGAAAAAAACTGCATGTTTCGTGGGTTAAACAACTTTTTGGAGGTGTTTTTGATGTTTCAGAAAAGAACAATCACGGCAATTTTATTAGTAATTCTTTCTGTAGTTATGGGCTTAGCCATCCCTAAGAGGAGTGCGTGTTTTGCACAAATGCCTGAAGAGTATCCCAATGACGAAGAAATACCTTCGGGGATCCTTGAGGATAATTGGAATGACTTTTTACACTATACCAGGATAGGCCGGTTCGACTTGGCCAAGGGATACGCACAGGCAATTCTCCAGAGCGATCCCGACCCCGTGAAATTGATGGAATTAAGTAAAGAAGATACAGCCGGTTATGAGATTTTGTTAAGGGTTGTTGATTCTGCACCAGATGCTGGGCTCGTGGCCCTGAGCAAGCTAATCATAGATATTATCGAGCAAGGAAAGTTCGCTCACCGGGCTGACCCAAGGAATATCGTGGAGGAAATAAATCGGCTTGGCGGTACAGAACGCGGCTGGACGATGGCGGTTAAACGGCTCCAAAACGCCGGCGAATACGCAATTCCGTATATGCTCGATGCAATGGCTGACCCCTCCCGTAGGAAAGAGTTACCGAAGATTGTCATGGCCCTTCCGTATATAGGCAAAGATGCGATAAGACCGCTTGCGGCTGCCTTACAGACAAAAGATGTAGCAATTAAAGCCGAGATAGTAAAAGCATTAGGGCAAATCGGCTATCCACAATCGCAAGCGTATCTAAAGTATATTGTCGAAAACGATGAATCTTCGGAACTGCGGACATTTGCTGCCCAAAGCATAAAGCGAATTGACCCAAAGGCATTGGAAGTTCCTGCTGCACATTTATTCTACCGGCTTGCGGAGCAGTATTATTACCATACCGAATCTTTGGCACCGGCAGAAGACGCTGATTTTGGCAATATATGGTTTTGGGATTCGGCAGGTCAGAAACTTCTGCGGGAGCAGGTGAACAGGAGTTATTTTTATGAGCTTATGGCTATGCGAGCGTGTGAATGGGCTCTGTTGGCCGACGCAAGGTTTGGCCGAGCGATTGGTCTCTGGCTTGCTGCCTTTTTCAAAGCTCAATCCACAGGTGATGAGATGCCTGGTTATTTTGGCCCCAGCCATGCCGATGCGCTTGTTTATGCTACCACCGCTGGGCCAGAATATCTGCATCAGGCCCTTGCGCGAGCTGTCAGAGATAACGATGCCTATGTAGCCCTTGGTGCTATTGAGGCGTTGGCTACAACAGCGGGCGAGAAGACACTGCTTTGGCGAGTTGGCACAGCTCAGCCGCTGATTAAGGCCCTTTCTTTCAATAATAGGGCGGTAAGATATAGTGCGGCGATAGTAATAGCTGAGGCGGGACCAACGGGAAGATTCCCTGAAAGCAAGTATATCGTTAGAAATTTAGCGGAGGCATTGGTACCAGACCTTCAGGCGGCGAAGGGTGATGTTGACGTCTGGAATGAAGATTTGACCAATACTTACGCTCTGCGTTCAGCAAAGGCTATGCTCAAAGTAGTTCAGAGAAGAAATCCCGTCATTGATATATCTGCCGCTCAACGCATTCTTATAAGTGCTATAAATGATGAGCGTCCTGAAATTCAGATTCTTGTCGGCCAGATTTTGGCCCATCTCAACAGCCCCGATGCGCAACGGGCAATTGCTGTAATGGCCCTGGGTGAGGGTAATAGTCTCGATGTACGTATTGCAGCTTTCGAATCGCTGGCCACCTCGGCGAAATTGCACGCCAACATGCTGACAGAGCAACTGGTCGATGGCATTTATGCACTTATCAGCTCAAGTGAAACCGACCCTGAGCTTCGTAGTGTCGCCGCCGCTGCTTACGGTGCCCTTAATCTGCCCAGCCAGAAGGTAAAAGACCTCATCCTCGACCAGGTGAAAAGCTGATAGGAAAAAGGCGAAATCACTAAAATAAAATTCGTTTATAAAGCTTATTGCTGTCAGGGGTGTTTTTATTATCAAGGCCATCTTTCTTGATTTTTAACCTGCTGAACACTACAATTCACCCTGGTAATTTTAAAAGAAAGGTATATTGGAATGGATAGTATTTTGCTTGCGAACTCTGGATATTATACGTGGTTTGTTATCCCGTTTCTTATTTTTATTGCCCGTGTGGCTGACGTAAGCATGGGAACGGTTCGTGTAATATTCGTCTCGAGAGGATTCAAATATCTGGCACCTGTTGTCGGCTTTATTGAGATTTTAATCTGGCTTTTAGCAATCGGACAGATTATGAAGAATCTTTCCAACCCTATGTGCTATATTGCCTATGCGGGTGGCTTTGCGATGGGCAACTATGTGGGGATATGCATAGCTGATAAGTTATCTTTAGGGGTAGTTCTTATACGGGTGATATCCAAAAAAGATGCACTGCCTTTGGTAGAGCAGCTAAAGAAAGAAAATTATGGGGTTACCAGTGTCGATGGTTATGGAGCTTCCGGTGAGGTAAAGGTCATTTTCACAATAGTAGCCAGGCGGGAGGT
>Ga0315543_1002033_pt1 | contig 20599 bp, 18 predicted proteins | sample SalMarSW160210MG_2_FD_203098 | JGI IMG/M metagenome (GOLD analysis project Ga0315543, IMG submission 203098) | Salt marsh sediment microbial communities from the Plum Island Ecosystem LTER, Massachusetts, United States - Salt Marsh Sediment SW1601-210 ...
AAGGCTCCTTCACCGGGGACTTCGAGAGCGCCGAGGACGGCCGTTCGCTCGGAGCGAGCCTGATGGATGGAGGCGCCGACGTCATCCTGCCCGTGGCGGGGCCCGTCGGTCTTGGCACCGCCGCCGTCGCCCAGGAACGCGGTGGCGTGTGGATCGTCGGAGTGGACTCGGATTGGACGGCGTCCGCCTCCGAGTACGCCGGCATCGTCCTCACCTCCATCATGAAGCGCATGGACAACGCGGTGTACGCCACGATCAACAACGTGCTCGTGCTGGGCTCGCTCGGCAACGAGTACTACGGAACCCTCGCCAACGCGGGCGTTGGGCTTGGAACGACCGCCGACGTGGTCTCGAGCGAGACTCTCGCCGAGATCGAGAGCATCAAGGAAGCGATCATCGCCGGCGAGCTGACGGTGGCGCCTGCCAGCGACGGATAGCGACCGGTCCGAGAGAGAGTCGTGACAGGATCAGGAGCCCCTCTTCCGGAGGGGCTCCTGCGCGCTCGATCCCCGTTTCCATGAGCCGTGGCGGCGATTCGTGCAGGCCGCGTCGGACGTTGGCCTGAGAAGGAGAAGGGGGCTCGACTGCAGCTCGAGCTGCGTGGCATCACCAAGCGCTTTCCCGGAGTCCTGGCCAATAACAGCGTCTCTTTGACCGTTCGTGAAGGTGAGATACTCGGGCTGCTCGGTGAGAACGGCGCGGGCAAGACCACGCTGATGAACATCCTCTACGGGCTGTACAGCGCCGACGAGGGCGAGATCATCATCGATGACGAGGTTCGGCACTTCACCGGACCCGAGGATGCCATCGCGGCCGGCATCGGCATGGTGCACCAGCACTTCATGCTGGTGCCGGTGTTCACCGTCACCGAGAACGTCGCGCTCGGTGTGGAGCCGACCAAGGCGTTCGGCATTCTCGACCTCGAGAAGGCCCGCCGCCGGGTGACCGAGATCTCGGAGCGATACGGCCTCGAGGTCGAGCCCGACGCGCTGATCGAGGACCTCCCCGTCGGGGTCCAGCAACGGGTCGAGATCATCAAGGTGCTCTTTCGCGAGGCGCGTTTCCTCATCTTCGACGAGCCGACCGCGGTGCTCACGCCCCAGGAGGTGGAGGAGTTCTTCGGCATCGTCCGCTCCCTCAGCGCCGCGGGCAAGGGAATCGTCTTCATCACCCACAAGCTGGGTGAGGTGCTCGAGATCGCCGACCGTATCAGCGTCCTGCGGCGTGGTGCGGTGGTCGGCGGCGCCTGGTTCATCCTGGGGTCGGTGGGGCGATTCGACGAGAACATGATGGCAGGGCGGGGGTTCATCGGCCTTCCCGCCATGATCTTCGGCCGCTGGCACCCGGTGGGAGCTCTGGCAGCGGCGACGGTCTTCGGGTTCGCCGATGCGCTCGCCGGGAAGCTGGGCATTCTCCAGACGGGAATCCCGTCGGAGTTCCTGCTGATGGTCCCGGCACTGGCGACGATCGTGGTCGTCGCCGGGCTGGTGGGCAAGAGCCAGCCGCCGGCGGCAGATGGCCAGCCCTACGTCAAGGAGTGAGCGCTCCGGATTGCCCTCTCCCGAGCGGTCTTCGAGACGAACGGCTTACTGGGCGCTCCCGAAGAAGCGAACCTCGGCGATGACCAGCTCGCTGAACGGGGGCTTGTCATCGATCGCCTCGGACGCGTATGCGCTGAGGACCCGAAGATCGAGCCGGGTGGTTTCGGTGCTCGCGATCTCGATGCGGTGCGGCCCGGGATCGTCCGGGACCGTGTTGGTGAGCGTGAGCGAGTTGTCGTCCACCTCGATCTCGTAGCCCTTCATGCGGTAGTTCTGGCGGAAGCGATCATTGTCGGCGCTGATCCCGAGGATCTCGATGTACCTGATCGCGACAGGCTGGGCGAAGCGGAAGGTCAGCTCTGCTTCCTCGCCGGCGAGGCTCTGATCCTGCCACTCGGTGGCAGGATCACCGTCGATGAGGTTCGTGGCTGGGAATCCGGCCAGGAATGAGCTGGCCTCCACCGATGTGGGGATCACTTCTCTCACCTCGGCGGCGACTGTGGTGGACGAGCTGGACGTGGTCGAAGTCGAGGTCGCCTCGCCGTCGCCGCCGGGCCAGATGCTTCGGAGCCCGACGAGCAACAGCACCACCAGCACGGCGCCGGCCAGCACGCCGAGGGCCTTGGCACCCGGGGTCGCTCGTCCTGCGGGCGCGGGAGCGATCGGCAGCGGCTCCTTGGTGAGGCGGGCGCCGCACTGCTCACAGTGCCGGTTGTAGGCGGGGTTCAGCGCGCCACAGGACGGGCAGTCGATCTGTGGCATGCTCTCGTCGCCGGCGCGGGGCGGGGGGGTGTACGACGCGGAGCCGGCTGGCTCGGGAGGAGGGGGCCCTTCGTCGAGTTCGAATGGCTCGAAGAGATCATCGAAGGAATCGAATTCCTTGTCCTTGTCCACATGTCCTCCGGGTCGTGCCCAATCTGCCGAGACAGCTTGGCTATTGTGCCATGGATGGCCCTATTTGGCATGGTACGTGAGGCGGAGCGCTGGACGGGCGCCAGCGTGGCCGTCGGCATCGTGCTGGCTGTGGTCCTGATCGGGGTGCTCGTCTGGTGCCTGCGGCGGTTCTTGCGCTCCTGACGGCGCCTCTCCGCGGGAAGTGCACGGCGCCGGAGGTCGGTCGTGTCACACCTCGTCCCTACGCTCCCGATCATGAGGCAGAGCGCCAAGGCCGCGTATCGCTGCACCGAGTGTGGTCACGCGACTGCCCGGTGGATGGGGTTCTGTCCACAGTGCCGGGCCACGGGAACGGTCAGTGCCACCATCGACACACCGGCGGTCGCGGGTTCGCCGGTGCGTCTCGCCGAGGCACTCGCCGAGGAGGTCCGCCGAATCCCGGTTGGGATGCGGGAGGTCGATCGGGTGCTCGGTGGCGGCTTGGTTCCGGGGACCGTCGTGCTCGTCGGGGGTGAGCCCGGAGTCGGCAAATCGACCCTCATGCTGCAGGCGGCGGCGTCCATTGTGGCCGATGCCGACGTGCTCGTGGTCACGACCGAGGAATCGCTGCCCCAGGTGGCTCTCCGTGCCCGTCGGCTCGGCATCGATGCGGAGAACCTCCTCGTCTTGGCCGACACCGACGTGGAGTGCATCGCGGGGGCAGCGGAAATGCGCCGGCCCGCTGTCATGGTGATCGATTCGATTCAGATGGTGGCGGCAGGGGACGTTGGCGGCAGCGCCGGCAGCCCGGCCCAATTGCGGGAGTCGGCAGATCGCCTCATCGGTGTGTCCAAGCGGCTCGGCATCGCGACCTTCCTCGTAGGACACGTCACCAAGGACGGGATCCTCGCCGGGCCCAAGCAACTCGAGCACGCAGTCGATGTGGTCCTTTCCTTCGACGGCGACGCCGAGCGGGGTCTGCGCCTGCTGCGGAGTCTCAAGAACCGTCACGGCTCAACCCACCAGATCGGGCTCTTCGAGATGACCGACGACGGGCTCGTCGAGGTCAACGATCCCGGTGCGCTGCTGGTCGACGAAGTGACCCTCTCGGCGCCCGGCACCATCCTGTTTCCCGCGGTACACGGTCGCCGTCCGCTCCTGGTCGAGATCCAAGCACTGGTAGCCCGATCGACCACACCGCAGCCTCGTCGTAGCGTCAAGGGTCTCGAGGCGGCTCGTGTCCATCAGGTGCTGGCGGTGCTCGAACGACATGCGGGCCTGTCGCTTCACCAATGCGACGTGTACGTGAGCGTGGTCGGCGGCCTCCAGGTGCGGGACCCCGCCGTGGATCTTCCGGTCGCCTTGGCGGTGGCCTCGTCTCTCGAGGAGACTCCGCTGGGCGGCGCTGCAGCCTGGGGTGAGGTCGATTTGACGGGCCAGATCCGAGCGGTGCCCCACGACGACCGCCGGCTCGCCGAAGTCCACCGTTTGGGTGTGAGTCTCTCAATACATTCAGGAAACGAGGGCCTGGACGGGGTCGCAGGGGCTCTCGCCGCGACAGGGCTGGGCCGACGATCTCGATCCCGGGTCGGACCGGTGCCGGCCGCCGTTTGACCGAGCCCAGCAACCGGTTTCTAGTAGCCTCAGCGAACGATGTCGCCGCATGCCGATGCCCCGTTCGAGGTCCTCCGCCGGTTTGCACCCGGAACACTGTTGCGCGAGGCGACCGAGCTGATCCTGCACCAAGGCTCGGGCGCCCTCATCCTCATCGGGTCCGGGCCCAAGGTCGACAAGGTGTGCAGTGGGGGCTTCTTCCTCGACCGGACGCCGTTCAGCGCCCAGCGCATGGCCGAGCTGGCGAAGATGGATGGCGGGATCGTCGTTGACGACGAGGCACATCTCATCACCCGCGCCAATGTGCAGTTCATCCCCGATCCCACCATCGAGACCAGTGAGACCGGCACGCGTTTCCGGACTGCGGAGCGGCTCGCGCTCCATACCGGCGAGGACGTGATCGCGGTGAGCGAAGAGGGCCGCCGCATGGCCGTCGTGTACAGCAATCACAATCGGTACCGGCTCTTGAGCCCGGCGGCGTTGCTGGCGGGAGTGAACAACTCTCTCACCTCTCTGGAGCGTCTGCGCCGGCGTCTTCAGGAGGCGGAGGAGCGATTGGTGCGGACCGAGGTCGACGACGTGGTCACCGGACGTGACGTGCTGCTGGTGCTGATTCGGGCGGCGCTGGTGATGCGCATGTATGTCGAGGTCGAGCAGACTCTCATCGAGCTCGGGGGCGAGGGCAAGCTGATTCGCATCCAGGCGACGGACCTCGTCGAGGGTGTCGAGGATCTGGCGGCGCTCGTCTACGGCGACTACCAGCGGCGACGCCGATCGTCGCAGCGGTCCGTCTTCGAGCGTATGGGGGAGGTGCCGACCGAGGATCTCCATGATCTCCATCGGGTGGCGATGGTGCTTGGTTTCGACGAGGTCGAGGGCGCCATTCGGCCGCGAGGCCTGCGGGCGCTGGCCCGGGTACCTCGGCTTCCCGACACCGTGCGGCATGCCCTCGTCAACCACTTTCGCGATTTCCAGAAGCTGCTCCACGCTCCCGCCTCCGAACTCGATCAGGTCGAAGGGGTGGGGCCGGCCCGAGCCCGGCAACTGCGCTCGTATCTCGATCGAATGCTCCAGATGGGGACCCCTTGGGAACTGCCTGATTGATCCGCGACCAGGCGCTACCTGAATGACGGGTAGCGCCGGGTACAATGCCCCCTCCCGACCCCTGAGTGAAGAGTGCCTGCGAAGAAACGATCTGCCGCCACCAAGACGCCGGCCAAGAAGACCGCTGCGGCCAAGAAGACCGCTGCGGCCAAGAAGACCGCTGCGGCCAAGAAGACCACGGCCAAGCCGAAGACGGCAGCCGCCAAGATGACCGCTGCGGCCAAGAAGACCGCTGCGGCCAAGAAGACCGCTGCGGCCAAGAAGACCGCTGCGGCCAAGCCGAAGACGGCAGCCGCCAAGAAGACCGCTGCGGCCAAGCCGAAGACGGCAGCCGCCAAGAAGACTGCTGCGGCCAAGAAGACCACGGCCAAGCCGAAGACGGCAGCCGCCAAGAAGGCGACGCCGCCCAACCTGTCCGGCCAAGCGACCTCCGCTTCCGGGAGCGCCGGTTCCACCCACAAGAAGCAGGTATCGAGACCGAAGAGCCCTTTCCGGGTCGGAGACAAGGTCGTGTATCCGCACCACGGCGCAGCGACCATCATCAAGAGGGAACGAATCGAGTTCGCGGGCGAGCGACACGACTACTTCGTGCTCGAGGTTGCCACCGACCAGCTGACGGTCCGCGTGCCGAGTGTGAAGGCGGCCGACCTCGGCGTGCGTCCGGTCATCTCGAAGAACATGGCCCGTCGGGTCTTCGCCACGTTCAAAGACGAGCCCCAGGAGGCCGGGACGAATTGGAGCCGCTGGTACAAGCTGCTCACCGAGAAGATCAATAGCGGCGATATCTTCCAGGTAGCGGAGGTCGTGCGCGACCTCACCTACGCCCAGCAGGTCAAGGGGATCTCCCCGGCTCTCAAGCGCATGCTCGCCAAGGCCCGCCTCATCATCGTGAGCGAGCTGCGGTTTGCACTGAATCTGGAAGAAGAAGAGGCGGTTCGGCGGCTCGACCGCGCTCTGCCCAAGGTCGACGATCCAATCGAGGTCTGATCCGCAGGCCGCATCAGCGGTATGCTTCAGGGCCCGCTGTCGCCTGCCGATCTGACAGTGTGCAGGCCGGATTCGGAGGACTTTGTGATCGTTGAAGCCGTGCGACTCCTCGTCACGTTGGCGAGCACCGCCGTCGGGCTGCAGGTCGGCCGCGCTTTCCCCGGTTGGTTCGAGGGCGTGCCCCCCGATCCGGATCCTTGGGGCTTCTGGGGGGCACTGGTCGGCGCCGGTGTGGGGTACGTGATCGGGGGAATGCTCGGTCGGCTCGTCGGCAGAGGTCTCGATGCTGCTCCGCGTGCGGTCGAGCACGCCACAGGGCCGCAGCTCTTCGCAGCCGCGTTTGGTGTCATCACCGGGGTGCTCGTCGGCGCCGTGCTGGCGGTTCCGGCGGTCCTCCTGCTGCGGCCGGTGATCGGCTGGCCGATCGGAGGGCTCGTGGTGCTCTTGCTGGCGGCCTTCGGAGCGAGGATCTTCTCGGCACGGGCCCACGAGTTGCTGGCTCCGGGGATGAGCGTCGCGCAGCGCATTGGGGCGACCGAACTCACCGGAGGCGAGAAGGGGTATCTGGTAGACAGCTCTGCCGCCATCGACGGTCGCGTGCTCGAGCTCGCCAGATCGGGCTTGGTGCGGGGGAGCTACTGGATTCCGACGTTCGTTGTCGACGAGCTACAGGCGGTCGCCGATGCCGCTGACAAGAGCAAGCGACGGCGAGGCCGGCGCGGGCTCGACATGCTCGATGCGCTGGGCGATGTGCCGGGAGTCGGCGTCGTCGTGCTGGAGGACACGGTTCCGGAGCAGATGGAAGTGGACGGGAAGCTCCTCACGCTTGCGTCCCGGCTCGATGCCGCACTGATCACAACCGATCACAATCTGGCGAGATCGGCCGAGCTGCGCGGGATCACGGTGGTGAACCCGCATGCGTTGGCCGAGGCGCTGCGTCCGGCGGTCGTCTCAGGCGACACGGTGTCGGTCCGGATCGAGAAGCCGGGCTCCGAGGTCGGGCAGGGGATCGGGTATCTCGATGACGGCACGATGGTGGTGGTGGCCGACGCAACCGAGCATGTGGGAGAGACCGTCGAGGTGGAGATCGCCAACATGGTGCGGACCTCGGTCGGGCGCATGGTCTTTGCGCGGCTCACGTCGTGAGCATGTGGGCCGTCCTGGTTGCCGCAGGATCGGGTAGCCGGTACGGCGATCACAAGCAACTGGCCGATCTGGCAGGCCGCCCGCTGTGGCAATGGGGCCGAGATACGTTGCTCGAGACGGGCGTTGACGATGTCGTCGTCGTGGGCCCGGTGGCGGGCGGGATTCCGGGCGGGGCCCGGCGCCGAGATTCCGTGGCCGAAGGGCTCAAGCACGTTCCGGAAGACGCGACGTACGTGCTGGTGCACGATGCTGCCCGACCGCTGGCGAGCGTGGAATTGACCAGGCGGGTGATCGACCGGCTCGTGATGGGCGACGCCGACGGAGTGATACCCGTTGTCGAGATGAGGGACACGCTCAAGCAGGTCGAGGAGCACATGGTGACGGCGACGGTGGACCGGTCACGTTTGGCGACGGCGCAGACTCCTCAGGGTTTCCTCGCCGGATCGCTTCGGAGCGCCCACGACGAGATCGGAGGTGACGTCACCGACGATGCCTCCCTGGTCGAGGAGTGGGGCGGGACCGTGGTGACGGTCGCCGGAGATCCGCACAATCTCAAGATCACCTACCCCGACGACCTCGCAGTAGCTCGGGCGCTGTTGGAGATCGATCGGGATGTCTGACCGGGAGGGCGCCATGCGGATCGGTTGGGGCTTCGACGCCCATCGAATCGGTGGCGACGGTCCCATGCTCCTGGGAGGCGTTGAAGTAGATCCGGAGCGCGGCCTTCTGGCGACCTCTGACGGCGACGTGGCGCTGCACGCCCTCGCCGATGCGCTGCTGGGGGCGGCTGCCCTGGGCGATCTCGGTGTGCTCTTCCCGTCTTCGGATGCCCGGTGGCGGGACGCGGACTCGCGGGATCTGCTCGCTCGGGTCGTCGCGGACGTGCGGCAGGCCGGTCTCGTGGTGTCGTCGGTGGATGTCACCGTCGTCGCCCAAACAGTACGGGTGACGCCCCATCGTGATGCCATGCGGGCGACCATCGCCTCGATCCTGGGTGTCGAGCCTTCCCGGGTGTCGGTGAAGGCGACCACGACCGACGGCATGGGCTTCATCGGCAGGGACGAGGGCGTCGCCGCTACCGCCCTTGCGGTGCTCATCGCCGGCTGAGGCGCTCCATCGCCCGAGCTGAACTCCCGGCGACGAGTAGCATCGAGCCCATGATGACGGCGGCCCTGCGAGCCATGACGATCGTGGTCTGGAGCCTGGCGCACGCTTGCTGGGTGCCGGATCGTGTCGAGCCGCCACTTCTCGAATCGGGCCGGTGTCCCACGGCCGAGGCCGTGCAGGCCGAGAGTTCGCCGTCGGAATCTCGCTGCCGCCGCTGGCTGGCACGCCGGGTGACCTCACCTCCGACGACCTTCGCCACGATCCGGTAGCCGGCCGTCGCGCCGGCTCGCTGTCACACCGCCCCGCCCTTTCGGGCCGTTCGCGGTGATCGTCTCGAGGAGGCTTACGTTGTCCCTGTTGTCTCGCCTGCTGTCGGTGGGCGCCGATCGGCCGCTCCGCAGGCTCGAAACCGATGTCCGAGAAGTGAACCGGCATGCCGAGAGGTTCGCCGCCTGCCCGGATGCCGTTCTGGTCGCTGAGGCCAACCGCCTCCGCAGCATCTCGACGGCGGAGGAGTGGCCCGAGTCGCCCGGCTCTGATCTCCCGGTGGCACTCGCCCTCGTTCGCGAGGCTTCCAGGCGCATCATCGGGCAATACCCCTTCGACGTGCAGATGATGGGCGCCTTGGCCCTGACCCGGGGCTGGGTGGCGGAGATGCAAACCGGCGAGGGCAAGACCCTGGCGGCCGTTCCTGCGGTCTTCGCCTACGCCCTCGCCGGAAGGGGCGTGCACGTCGTCACCGCCAACGAGTACCTCGCCGCCCGAGATACCGAGTGGATGGGGGACATCTATCGCTTTCTCGGGCTGCGGGTGGGGGTGACGACCTCGGCGATGGAGCCGGCGGAGAAGCGAGCCGCCTACCGCTGCGACGTGACCTACGGGACTGCCCGGGAGTTCGGCTTCGATTACCTGCGAGACAACCTCGTCCAGCGCCGCGACGAGGGCGTGCAGCGGGGGCACTGGTGCGCCATCGTGGACGAGGCCGATTTTGTGTTGCTGGACGAGGCGCGGGTTCCGCTGGTCGTGACCGGGCCGGCGGAGGAAGCCGCCGCCGAGTGTCACCTCGCCGCCGCAAGCGCCGTCGATCGCCTCCGGGGAGGCGTCGACTATCAGGTCGACGAGGAGAAGCGCACGGTGTGGTTGACCGCCTCGGGCGCCCGCAAGGTCGAGGAACACCTCGGTGTCGACCTCTACGCCGAGGGGAACGAGGACATGGTGGCGCACGTGCAGCTCGCGCTCCGGGCCGCCGGAGTCCTGTGGCGCGATCGTGACTACGTCGTGCTGGACGATCGTGTCGAGATCGTCGATGAGTTCACCGGGCGGGTCATCCCGGGACGGCGCTGGGCGGAAGGCCTCCACCAGGCCGTCGAGGCCAAGGAGGGCGTGACCGTTCGTCTCGAGGCCGAGCCTCTTGCCCAGATCACCACCCGAAGCTACTTCGGGATGTATCGCTGCCTGGCCGGGATGACGGGGACCGCGGCAGGCGATGCGGCCGAGTTCGCCGATGCCTACGGCATGCAAGTTGTCGCCATCCCCACCAACCGGCCGGTCATCCGGGTGGATCACCCCGACGACGTCTACGCCACGGCGGATGCCAAGTACACCGCGGTAGCCGCCGAGATAGCGGCCCGGCACCTGCGGCGGCAGCCGGTGCTGGTGGGCACGTCCTCGGTGCGGCACTCGGAGTACCTCAGTGTGCTCCTCGATCGGCAGGGAATCCCCCACACGGTGCTCAATGCCAAGCAGGATGCCGCCGAAGCGGCCATTGTGGCCGAGGCGGGCAGGCCCGGAGCCGTGACCGTCGCCACCAACATGGCCGGTCGCGGCGTGGACATTCTGCTCGGCGGGAATCCGGGCGGGCTCGCGGCCGACGAGCTGATGCGACGAGGGATCGACCTTACGAGTCCCGAGGGGCAGGCGGAGCTGGAGCAGATCCTGTCCGGTCTCGCCGCCGCCTGCCGCGCCGACGGGGAGCTCGTGCGTTCCCTCGGCGGCCTGTTCGTGCTCGGCGTCGGGCGGCAGGAGAGCCGCCGGGTCGACGACCAGCTCCGGGGCCGGGCCGGGCGCCAGGGGGATCCGGGAGAGAGCCGATTCTGCGTGTCGCTCCAGGACGACCTTGTCGTCGTGTTCGGACCGGCAGACGATCCTGCCGCGCCCTACGTCACCGCTGGGGACTTCGGCCCCTTGGCCGATCCCCGGGCCGAGCGGATCGTGGTCGCCGCCCAGGCTGCCGTGGAGAGCCGCAACCGGGACCTGCGTGAGCACACCCGCAACTTCGATGAGATCATCGACCACCACTACCGGGCCGTCTGTCATGCTCGTCATCGCCTTCTCAGCGGTCGGGACCTCGGTGCGTGGACGCTCGAGAAGCTGGAAGAGCACGCTGAGGAGATCGGGCTGGGGGCCATGGATCGCTGTCTCCGCCGCGAACACGAGTGCGGCGGCCCCGCCGTGTGGCCCGAGGTGCAGCGCCGGGTGATGCTGGCGGTGCTGGACCGGGCATGGAGCGACTACCTGGTCGATCGCCGTGACATCCGTCGCTGGATCAACTTCGTTGCCTTCGGGGGCCGCTACCCGATCACGGAATGGCGTCGCCACGCCGAAGGCGGGCTTGCCGAGCTGTGGCGCGAGGTCGAGGTCGGGTTCCTGAAGCACCTGCTGTTCAGTCGTGTTTGCTTCTGCTCGCCGGAGCCCGCCACCGACGCTTCCGCCCCGTCACGCCTCTCCTTCGGGAAGTCACGTCTCGCGCCCGAGTCGCAGCCGCTCTCCGAGGACATACGTCCGCCGGAGGAGGAGGCGGCCCGGGCCCGGGGCGACGCCCACCGCGCGATCTGGCGGCGCGTCGGCGAGGGGGTGCTGACGGCCGACTGGCTCCAGGGCTTCGCCGGCCCCGCTTTCGAGGAGATCGTGGTCACGCTCGATGACGTCGGAGCGCCCCCGCCGGACGCGGTGGCGATCGTCGATCTCGACCCAACCGATCCTCACGCCACACGGATCTTCCTGAAGTGCCCGTGAGCCCCTTCTCGGTCACGACGCCGGCCGCGAGCCCTTCGAGGGCGAGGATTGACGATCGCCTGTGATCGGAGGAAGGAAGCACATCGGCTCTCCTCGGTCGGGCGGGCGTGGCGGCGGTCGGGAGGCCCGGTCACACGCTGATAGCATCCCAGGCGATGCGAATCTTCAACACCCTCGGCCGTGAGCTCCAGGAATTCGTGCCCCGCGACCCCGGCAAGGTCGGGATCTACGTCTGCGGGGCGACGGTGCAGGCCCGACCCCACGTCGGCCATGGCCGCTACGCCGTTGTGTTCGATGTCGTGCGACGCTACTTCGAGTGGCTGGGATACCAGGTCACCTACGTGCGCAACATCACCGACGTCGACGACAAGATCATCGCCGCCGCCGCCGAGGCGGGCATCACCACCGCCGAGGTGGTCGACACCGCCAACCGGGCCTTCGAGCATGCCTACGAGGCGCTCGGGGTAGCGCCGCCGACGATCGAGCCGCGGGCCACCGGGCATATTCCCGAGATGCTCGAGATGATCGGTCAACTCGTTGCCGCCGGCCACGCCTACGAGGCGGGCGGGGACGTCTACTTCGCGGTCCGCAGCTTCCCCGAGTACGGCAAGCTCTCCGGCAGGGACGTCGACGAGCTGCGGTCGGGGGAGCGGATCGAGCCCGGAGAGCACAAGCGCGACCCCCTCGACTTCGCCCTCTGGAAGGCGGCCAAGCCGGGCGAGCCGAGCTGGGACTCGCCGTGGGGACCGGGCCGGCCCGGGTGGCACATCGAATGCTCGGCGATGGCGCGGCGCTACCTCGGGGTCGGGTTCGACATCCACGCCGGCGGCACCGACCTCGTCTTCCCCCACCACGAGAACGAGATCGCCCAGGCCGAGGCGGCGGTGGAGGGAACCACGTTCTGCCGCTACTGGATGCACAACGGGCTGCTCAACCTGGGCGGCGAGAAGATGGCGAAATCCACCGGCCGTGTCGTGGATCTCCTCGAGGCGGTCGACCGCTACCCGCCGCTGGCGGTCCGCCTCTTTTTCCTGAGGACCCACTACCGCAAGCCGCTGGAGTTCAGTGCAGAAGCGCTCGAAGACGCCGCCGCTTCGCTGGAGCGACTGTGGGCGTTTCGTAGGAGAGTCGGCGGCACGGTGAACGCGGCGCCGGTCCCCGAGGTCATCGAGAGCTTCCGGGCCGCGCTCGACGACGACTTCGACGTCGCCGGAGGTCTGGCCGTTGTCTTCGAGGTGGTGCGGGAGGGCAACCGCCTGCTCGACGGCGGCGAGCAGGCCGATGCCTGGATCGCTGCCTACGACGTGATGGCGGACGTGCTCGGGCTGATCGAGCCGGAGACGGAGTTGTCCGATGTCGCCGATCTCTTGACGACGCTGACCGCTGAGTTCGGGGTCACCGTCGCACCCGGACCGGACGCGGTGGAGGCGCTACTGGAACGGCGCCGGAAGGCCCGCGCCAACCGCGACTGGACCAGAGCCGACGCGATCCGCGACCGCCTCGGGCAGATCGGCATCGTCATCGAGGACACGGCTGATGGCACCCGCTGGCATCGGCGATAGGCTCGAGGGCTTCCATGCCGTCGCGGCCGCGGTCGCCTCGGGGCGGGTGACGAGCCTGAAGGTCGAATCGTCCCGCCTTCGCCGTGAGACCTACGCGGATCTGGTGGAGAGGGCGAGGGACGCCGGCGTCGCCGTCGAGGAGGTAGACGACGTTCGTGCCCTGGCGGTGACCGACGCCCCGCAGGGTCTCGTCGCCAGGGCTCGGCCAATTCCTCCTGTGACGCTCGAGGCGGCCATCGCCAGCAGCGACCCGGCCGCCCTGCTCGTGCTCGACCATGTCGAGGATCCTCGCAACGTCGGCGCCATCGCTCGTTCCGCCCTCGCCGCCGGCGTTCGCTCGCTGGTGATGGCGACCCGCCGCGCCGCCCCCCTGGGCGCGACCGCGTTCAAAGCCGCCGCCGGGGCCTTCGAGGACCTCGGTGTCGTCACCGTGGGATCGGTGGCGGGTGCCCTTGGCTCGTTACGCCGAGCGGGCGTGTGGCTGGTGGGCCTCGACGCCCGGGGAGAGGCGCCCCTGTTCGGATGCGAGCTGCTGGCGGGGCCGGTGGCGCTGGTGGTGGGGGCGGAGGGCCGCGGCCTGAGTCACCTCGTCTCCGAGCGTGTCGACATTCTGGTGCGGATTCCTCTCGCGGCGGGGGTGGAGAGCCTCAATGCCTCGGTGGCGGCGGCGCTGGGGTTGTTCGAGCTCGCCAGGATGCGGGGCTGGTTAACCTAGATTCTCCTGCTGGCGTAGCTCAGCCCGGTTAGAGCAGCCGCCTTGTAAGCGGCAGGTCGTGGGTTCGAATCCCTCCGCCAGCTCGCGAGACCCGTGCGAGGTCGCGAAATCCGCCTTTCTGTCAGTGCCCGGGGATACGCTGCCCTCATGCTGTCCGAGTGTGACAAGAGGGTGCTCGACTTCGAGGGCGTGTGGTGGCACTACCCGGGCCCCAAAGATCGCGCCGTACGGGACCTCCTCGCCATGAGTTCCACCCGCTACTACCAGATGCTGCGGCGTCTCGTCGACGATCCCGAGGCCCGTGAATACGCCCCGCTGACCGTGCACCGGTTGCGCAAGATGCGTCGCGACCGGCGCGAGGCGATCGCGGCCCGCGGCCACGACGTCACGGGATGACGTGAGCAGCCCGAGCGCCGGCGGTGACGTGACGGTGGGAATCGAAGACGAGCCACGAGAGCGACGTCCTCTGCCCGACCTCATCACCCGAGCGGGAATCACCGCCTGGAGCCTCGTCGGCATCATCGTCTTCTTGGGGGCGCTGGTGTGGATCGCCCGCTGGTTCCGGGTGCTGCTGGCGCCCGTGGTGCTGGCGGTCGCCCTCATCTTCGTGTTGAACCCTCTGGTGCGCCGTTTTGTGGCGTTGCATCTCCCGCGGATCGTGGCCGCGTTCGTCGCCTTCGCGGTGCTCGCGGGCATCGTCGTGCTCCTCGGCTTCCTGGTGGCGCCGAGCATCAGTGACCAGGCCAAGTCGCTCGGGACCGACTTCCCCACGATCTACGAGGATTCCACCGCCCAGATCGAGGACCTGATCGAGAGGTTCGGCTTCGGGGAGGTCGACCTCTGGTCGTATGAGCAGCTCCAGGACTTCGTGCAGGATCCGGATCGTCAAGACCAGATACTGTCGGCGGTATGGGGGAAGATCGGGGCGGTGACGTCGGGCATCTTCGAGGCGATCTTGGTGTTCTTCGTCGCCCCGGTGGTGGCGTTCTACGTGCTGATCGATCTTCCCCGGGTGAGGGAGGAGGCGATGGGCCTCGTTCCGCAGCGCCACCGGGCCGAGGTCCTCTACGTGAGCCGCAGGCTCGGCGAGTCGGTGGGAGGATTCCTCCGCGGCCAGGTGCTGGTGGCGATCATCGTGGGGGTGCTGACGAGCGCCGGCTTCTGGCTCATCGACCTCAAGTTCTGGCTGATCATCGGGATGACCGCGGGCTTCCTCAACATCATCCCCTTCGTGGGGCCCTGGGCCGGCGGCGCCATGGGGGTGCTGGTGGGCCTGGTGACCGCCGACGTCACCACCGCTTTCTGGGCGGCGATGGTCGCCCTCGTCGTGCAGCAGATCGACAACAACTTCGTGAGCCCCACGGTGTTGCGGGCGACGGTGCGGCTCCACCCGGCCGTGGTGATCCTGGTTCTGATCCTCGGCGGCGCCACCGGCGGTCTGTGGGGTGTGTTGCTGGCCGTTCCCCTCACGGCGTCGCTCAAGATCCTCGGCGGCCACCTGTGGCGTACCCGTGTGCTCGGAAGCTCGTGGGAGGAGGCGATCGAGTCGATCATCGAGGAGTCGGAGCCTCCCGAGCCGCTGCTCAGCCAGATCCGGCGGGCGGGAGCGGCACATGAGCACAGCACCGTCGAGGTCGGCGGGAGCGCCCCCGAGCCCGGCGAGGGCCCAGCTGGCGAAGACGGCGGCTGAGGCTCGGACGGGAGGGATGACGTGATGCTCGACTTCGCGCTGGGGCTGATCCTGGTGGGACTCGTCGTGCGTGGCTGGATGCGCGGCCTGGCCCGCGAGGCGCTGGGCCTCGTCGTGGTCGTGGCCGGGACCGTGGTGGCGTTCCGCACCAGCTCGATCGTCGGGTCCGTGGTAGAGGGGGTCACCGGGGCTTCGCCCGACGCTTCCCGTGTCATGGCCGGTGTCGCGATCTTCCTCCTGATCTCGGTGACGGCCGGGATCGTGAGCTACTACGTCCATCGCGGCATTCGGGCGCTTCCCGGCCTCAGCACGATGAACCGGCTGGGAGGCGCCGCCCTCGCCGCTGCGGCGTACCTGGTCGTGGTCACGGTGGCGGTGTCGCTGCTGGCGGTGGCTCCGGTACCCGAGGCGGTGGCCGATGAGGTGGACGGCTCGGTCGTCGCCGCTCGCCTCACCGACCCGACAGGCATGCCGCAGCGCGCACTGCGCATGCTCTCGGGCGATCGGGTGATGCAGGTAGTGTTCGAGCTGGAGGAACTCGTCGGCGCCCAGCGAGTCGTGCCGGCCCCGGGCGCGGTGGTGGAGATCCCGGCGGCGCAACGGGATCAACTCGAAGCCGCAGCCGATACCGCCGGGGAGGTCTTCGATCTGCTCAACGAGGAACGCGTCGCGGCCGGGGTCGACCCGATGAGCCGATCCGCCGTTCTCGATGAGGTGGCGCTGGCGTGGGCGGTCGACATGTACACGATGGGGCGGGTGTACCGCCAGACCGACGGTTTGCGTGAGCGTCTCAACGACCTCGGCATCCCCACCGTCGTCCGGGCCGAGGTCGTCGCCCTGGCGGCGACGCCCGGGTCGGCGCATCGCGGCCTGAAGAATGACGCCGCCGCCGGGGTTCACCTCGTCATGCCCGAGTACCACCGGGTTGGGGTGGCGGCGGTGGACGGCCCGCTCGGGCTCATGGTGGTGGAGATCCTCGCCGGGTGAGCTCGGTTCCTCTCTACCGGCGGGGTCACGAGCACGAGCACGGGTAGCGGCGCGACGGCGATCATTCGCCACCTCCTCGGGGCGGTGCAGCCCACGGAGATCCTGCTCGGGCGTGAAGGGTCACAGGCTCGTCGCCGCGCCGTCCCCGTCGGCCGGTTCGTCGTAGGATCGTGGCATGCCCATCCAAGCCTGCGTGTTCGTCACCACCACCAATCCTGGGCCCCGCGCCGCATGCCGCCAGATTCGCCGTATTCCGGGAGTGGTTCGGGCGGATGCGCTCTTCGGTGGCCCTTCGGTCGTCGCCATTGTCGAGGGAACCGACTTGACGGAGATGGATGCCGTAGTCGACGTCATCGTCGAACTCGATGCCGTGATCGACACCGAGACCCACGTCATCCGCCCGATCGAAGACTGACCCTCTCGTTCGGGCCGTCCAGCCGTTCAGTCGGGTGTGGTGTCGTCGATCTCGAAGAACGGCGACGGCGGGGGCGCCGCGGTCGCTTCGATGGCGTTCACCGCGCGGCGTTTGCGCCGTGTCGCTGCGACCCAGAGGGCAACGGCGAGCCCTGCTCCGAGGAGGAGGACGACCACCAGCCACGCCGGGAAGTCATCTTCGGCGTAAGACGAGCGGGCATGCAGGTCGAGCTCGCCGCCTGTGATGGGGATCGTCCAGCGGAGCCGCCCGTCGGCGAGCTGCTCGTCGGCGTTGTGCTCTTCCACCGTTCCCGGCAGCGAAACGACCACACTGGCAGAGAAGTACTCGCCAGAGAGAGACGAGACGTCGACCGGCAGCTCATCGGTGTCGAGCTCGCTGCCGAGGGGGGCGAGGGTGGCGTCGAGCAGCGCCCCGTTCTCATCGACGGTGAGGGCCAGCTCGCGGAACGGCCCGGTGCCGTTGCCTTCGTTCAGTGAGCTCACCAGCTCCGTGGCGGATGCGAAAGAGGAGGAGGTGACGTAGTACGTCATGTCGCCCTCGACGCGCTGCTCGGTCTCGCCCTCGACACCGAAATCGAGGCCCGCGAAGATGTCGGAGTCACCGTCGGCAAGTGAGCCGATGAGGCCCAGGACCTCATCGTCCACGCCCACCTCGGCCTGCACGGTGCTCGAGCCGCTCTCCTCGACGTCGATGAGGAGGCTCATCTCGGCCCGGCAAGCCGTGGCCGCCAGAGCGAGCACGAGCACGAAGGGCCATGTCTTGCGCACGATCACTCCTGAGCTGATCGCACAGAAGATACTCGGATTGGCACGTCGTGCGATTTCAGCGCACGACGCGAGATAGGCTCGCGAGATGAGCACCGATGATCTGGCAGTCGCTTCGCTCCGGGTGCAACGGGCTTTCGTCGACTCGTTCCCATCCTTCGTGATCGGCCGCCTGCATGAGCGGGGGATCGAGCTCTCCGCGAGCATCATCGCTGCGATCGACAGCGGTCGCGCCTGGCTGGACAAAGGACTTTCGGAGCTGTTCGCGATCGACCCCGCTCTCCAACGCAGCTCGCCGCTGGCGCTGTTCCAGGCTGCTCTTGCCTTCCCGACCGAGGCGCTCGCACGCGAGGGCGTGGCCCCGGTAGCACGAGACGAGACGACGGAGAGAACGGTGCCGGGCGATCGCTACGACTTGGCTCCGGCGTCTTCGCAGTCGCTCGGCGAGGAGGCCTGGAGCGCCCACGTGGCGTGGGGAGCCGCCAAAGCGAAGGCCCTGGGCGCCCACCCGCGGCCGGCGCAGGCATCGCGACGGCCGCGAGAGGTAGTTCCCGAGGTTGCGCTCTTCTCGACCGACACGGGCATTCGGGAGGAGATCGAGGTCGTGGTGCGGCGGGTGGGTCTGACCTTGGCGGTGTGGCGAAATCCGGGCGCTCTCGAGGCGGGTCTCTATGGAGGTGATCCCGTGGTGGCGCTGGTCGATCTCGATCACCGCAGCGCCGACGACGCCCTGCGTCGTCTGGGCGAGAGAGGCGTCGTCACGCTCGCATGCGGGTCGGAGGTCGACGACTTCGTGACTGCCCGCGCTCTCACGCTCGGAGCGAGTGAGGTGATCCCGAAGCGGGCGCTGGCGGACCGACTCCCCGGTCTGTTGCCGAGGATGGCCTGAATTGGGGCCCGGCGGGCAGCAAGGGTCTGTGCCCTGCAGTCCGGCGGTCCGAGCCGCGCCCCCGGCAGGATTCGAACCTGCGACACCCGGTTTAGGAAACCGGTGCTCTATCCCCTGAGCTACGGGGGCTTGGCGGGAGCCGAGTGAAGCGGATCCTCTCTGTCTGACTGGAGGGTAGTGGGGGTGAGCCACCGATACGCTCACCGAACACGCCGAGCGCCTCGAGGCGAATCACGGTGTCACGGATTGCGTCCCCTCGGCGGGCAATGGGATGGAAGATCCCTTGTGACCTTCTCCTCTGGAACTCAGGGGTGGGGACCCGTAGCCTCGGCGTCAAACGTTTGGGCCGTGCCCGCGAAGGAGATGCATGATGAGACACCGTCGACTTGCTGAGGAGCGGGAGAGTCGGAGGGCAGCGACACAGAACCCAGGTGCATCGTCTCGCCGGTGTGTGATCGCGGGCCTGGCCCTTCTTTGCGCTCTGCTGTCGGCCGTTCCTGCCGGGGCCGTATCCGAGACGCAGGAGATCATCTCTCCGGAACACAATGGCGAAGAGCGGTTCGGTTGGTCGGTAGCCGTCTCGGGCGACACGATGGTGGTCGGTATGCCTGGCGCGAATTGGACCGACGGAACCTGGACTGTCACGGAAGGCGTAGGCGTCAATGCGGGCGCGGCATATGTGTTCGTCCGCTCCGGTGGTGCATGGGTCGTGCAAGCGAAGCTGACCACCGGCGAGGAAGAGAATGACTACCAATTCGGCCGCGCCGTCGGCATCTCCGGTGACACGATCGTCGTCGGGACCGACGAGCACGACGGTCTGGGAACGAACGCGGGCGCGGCCTATGTGTTCGTCCGCTCGGGAGACACCTGGACCGGACCGATCGAGCTGATCGGCTCCGGGACCGACGAGTACGACCGCTTCGGAGGGGATGTGGCCGTTTCCGGGGATACGGTGGTGGTCGGCGCACGGGGCGTGGACAGCTTCGCCGGAAGAGCGTACGTGTTCGTCCGCTCCGGCGACCTCTGGACGGAGCAAACCTCCTTCACGGGCTCGGATCCTGAGAGCGGGGACTACTTCGGTGCCTCCGTGGCCGTCGACGGTGACACGGCCATCATTGGGGCTTACGGCGACGGCGACAGTGGGACGATGTGTGGATCGGCTTCCGTGTTCGTTCGCTCCGGATCGGCTTGGTCGTCCCAGGACAAGCTGACCGCTGCCTGCGAGAACCCTGGGGACGACCACAGCGGCGCCGTCGGTGATTTCTTCGGGTTCTCGGTGGCTCTGGATGGCAACGTCGCTGTCGTCGGGGCACCACACGATGACGATGCCGGGACCGACGCGGGCTCGGCCCATGTGTTCCTGCGGTCGGGATCCACTTGGAGTCCTACGGCCATCTTGCTCCCCGACGACGGTGACGCCGAGGCCGAGAGCTTCGGCTACGACGTCGCGGTCGAAGGCGATGTCATCGCCGTCGCCGCGCCATCCGACACCACTGACGGCGAGCCCGGATCGGCATATGTGTTCGATTGGTCTGGGAGCGATGCGCAATTCCGGTCGAAGCTGGAGTCCGCATACGAGGACCCGCACGTCGATGGGGACGACGAGTTGTTCCGCTCCGTCGGCTATTCGGAATCGATCGTTGTTGCCGGTGCTTCGAAGGCGGACGGCTTCGTCCAGGACGGTGACGTCCTGGAACTCCATCCCGACATGGGGGTCATCTTCTCGTTCGATCTCGTCGCCGATATCCCTGACGACCCCAGCGGCACGTTCGTTGACGACGACGGGTCGGTGTTCGAGGCGGACATCGAGTGGCTGGCTGCGGCGGGGGTGACGAGGGGATGCAATCCGCCGGTCAACGATCGCTTCTGTCCCGACGAGTATGTGACTCGGGGTCAGATGGCTGCGTTCCTGGTTCGGGCGTTTGGCTACAGCGATGCCGGTGAGGGTGACCTGTTCGTCGATGACGATGACTCGGTCTTCGAGGGCGACATCGACCGTCTCGGGACTGCGGGGGTGACGAGGGGCTGCAATCCGCCGGTCAACGATCGTTTCTGTCCCGACGAGAGCGTCACTCGGGGTCAGATGGCGGCGTTCCTGCACCGTGCCATGGGCTGATCAGGGTCAGCCGTGCTGCGGGATCGGCCGAGTCACGTTCCGCCGGCGGACAC
>Ga0315543_1002037_pt1 | contig 20557 bp, 18 predicted proteins | sample SalMarSW160210MG_2_FD_203098 | JGI IMG/M metagenome (GOLD analysis project Ga0315543, IMG submission 203098) | Salt marsh sediment microbial communities from the Plum Island Ecosystem LTER, Massachusetts, United States - Salt Marsh Sediment SW1601-210 ...
TGTCTCGCTGTGTGAGCTGTTTCTATCATGGAAAAGCCTGTAATACTGCCTGGGGTAAGGTGGCGGCTTATCTTTTCCCCAAAGGAGATGAATCCAAGTTCGTTCATCATTACAACTATGCCATATTACTGCACCTGCTCTGGCTTATCCCCCTTTTAGCATCTTTTTTCCAGCTTTTGAGAAAAAGGGATTTGCCGGCTTTGATAATTTTTCTAAGTTACCTGTTAATCTTACTGGTGGAGAGAGTCACCTTGAAGAAGTTAGCCTGCTCAAGATGCCACCAGAAGGGATTCTGTCCGGCAGTGCCGTTCAGAAGAACCACAAAGGTTTAAGGTCCAAGGTTCAAGCTATAAACGACTGATGAGCAGTATGCTTGAGAAAAGGAAATCTTAAGTGAACGTTTTGTTTTTCTTTTTTCTGGGTTTAATCCTTTTAGCCTTGGGTGGTCGTTTTTACTCACGCTACGTCGGCAGGGTGATCGGAGAGCAAAAGGATCGTCCTACTCCAGCGGTGACCTTATACGATGGAAAGGATTATGTTCCAGCCAAGCCTCATGTGCTTTTCGGACATCATTTTTCCAGCATCGCAGGAGCGGGTCCGATTCTGGGACCCACCATGGGGATACTGTATGGGGTTGTTCCTGTCTGGTTGTGGGTAATTCTTGGGGGAATCTTCATCGGCGCAGTGCATGATTTCACCACCCTTTTCGTCAGCCTGCAGGAGAAGGGGAGATCCATGGCGCAGATCGCCCGGCGCACCCTGGGGACTCCTGGATTTGCCCTGTTTATCCTTTTCACCATCGTGATGATCGTTTTAGTCACCTCTGCTTTTTTGACCGCCACAGCCACCGCTTTAACCTCCAAATGGCCGTTAGATAAATTGGGGCTTTCTTTGAGTCAAACATTGCTGAAAACCGAAACCACAGCCGATGGGCAGACTTTAGGCATCATCGGGGGAATAGCTTCTATGTCGGTCATCATCATCACCTTTCTTTCTCCGCTTTTAGGGTATCTTCTATATGTGAGAAAGATTAAGGTCGTTTACGCTTATCTTTTCGCGGCGGTGGTATGCTTCTTCTCGGTATGGGTGGGGATTCGGTATCCGGTCAGGATGGATCCCGAAACCTGGATGATAATTTTATCGGTTTATGTTTTGTTCGCCTCCGGAGTGCCGGTGTGGATCATTCTCCAACCCAGGGATTTCATAAACGTTCAAATCATGTATCTGGGAATCGCCGGCTTGGTTTTAGGCTTACTCGGAGGAGGATTAGGAGGACTTTCGCTTCATCTGCCCGCCTTCAATGTGGCGGAAGGAGCAAAACACCTAGGGGCAATCTGGCCCATGCTTTTTATCACCATCGCCTGTGGGGCTATCTCAGGATTTCATGCTTTGGTCGCAACCGGCACCTCCTCCAAACAGTTAGATAGCGAAAAACATGCCCGCACCATCGGCTATGATGGGATGCTGTTGGAATCGGTTTTAGCCGTATGTGTTCTTTTGGTGATAGGAAGCGCATTCGCCTTCCCTGAGTATAAAAACTTAGTCTGGCCGGACCCGGGGATGGGAAGATCCAATCCCATTTTGGCTTTTTCCTTGGGAGTGGGAAAACTTTTTAATCAGGCATTTTCTATCCCTATTGCGCTGGGAAGCGTATTTGGCATTCTCATGGTGGAGGGTTTTGTGGTCACCACACTGGATACCGCAGTCAGATTGAACCGCTATCTTTTTGAAGAACTCTGGGGTCTGATCTTCAAAACCGTCCCATCTCTTTTTAAGAACTTCCTATTCAACTCCGCCTTAGCAGTAGCTTTGATGTGGGTTTTGGCATACTTCAACACCTTCGCCGCCTTATGGCCCATCTTTGGAACCGCCAATCAGCTTTTAGCAGCGCTTTCTCTCATAGCCGTCTCTGCCTGGCTTTATATGCGGGGAAGAAAAAATCTGATCACCGTGATCCCAGCCATCTTCATGATTTTGACCACCACCGCTTCCCTTTTGATTTTACTTATCACCAAATATATTCCCCAGATGAATATTACTCTTTTGGTAGCAGATGTTTTGCTTTTGCTTCTTTCCTTAGGGGTGGTCTATCTCTCTTTGAAAACTATGGTAAGGTTAATAAGAGAGAGGAAGCAAAAGGGGAAGGCTGGATACTTAGGGCAAGCAAGTCCCATAGCTTAGCGATAAGTGTAGCGACTAAGTTTGCCCGGAACGAGGGAGGTTTTGTCGGTTTTGTAAAAGTTGAATTTAGGGAATAAGATAGACCAGAACCTAACTTATTAAGGAGAGCATATAATTGTTTACATCCCCCCTTTAGAAAAAGGGGGGAGGGGGGATTCGTATGAATGTGCGTCCCGCCAACGGCGGGACGAGCATACGCATTTGAAACTTGAAAAATCCCCCTAAATCCCCCTTTACTAAAGGGGGATTCGTATGAATGCATACGCATTTCAAGTCAAGCCCAAAACAGGTGGGGGAGAAAAAATCAATGCGAAGCTCGTATGAGTGCATACACACATTCATACGAATAATAAGATGTAAACTGTTTCCTGTTCCTCTTAGTAAGTTAGGTTCTGGTTTTTTCCGCTCCAGCCGGATGTTCTTCGGCCACCGTCCCTTTCCCGTCCGCAGGATCCATAGGATTGGTGAAGCCTGCCAGCCATGCACGGACGTGCCCTGAGACCATGCGGTTCAGGGCGTGCCCGTCTGGGGAACACCAACGGGAAGTAAAATCTTTTTTTCTCAAGAAAGTGTCCGAATTTATCCATTTGGACTCAAATGAGGATCCTGTGGACATGATTTGTGTGTTTGGTATCTACAAAAAATATCAATAAAATATTTGCCAAAAAGGTTAATTGGGATTATATTAATACGTTATGTTTAGGAGACTCAGCTATCCGGAAGGAATTGACAAGGTCCTGACTCGGACCCTGAAGGGTTTAAAGATTGATCGAAGGATAAAGGAAGAGACCGTCCTTCTGAACTGGGCTAAGGTGGTTGGTGATCGGATCGCCTCTTACGCCAATCCACTGAGAGTGAGAGATTCGATTCTTTTCGTAAGGGTAGAGAACGCCTCTTGGCGCAACGAGTTGGTGTTTCTGAAGCCCAAGATCCTTACGGAACTCAACCAATCCGTGAAAGCTAACGTAATAAAAGATATAGTATTTACCAATTGAAAAACCCGCAAATCAAGCTGGGTTCTTTCTACTTAGAAGCATGGTCAAAATCTGTTTTATTTTGGCAAAGAATAACAATATATAGTAGGTCAAAAGGAAAGAGATACGCTATATGGACACATCAAAACAATCAAAAGGAGAGGAATTTGAGCCAATGGGACATCATTATGATGCCGCCACCATTCAGGTTTTAAAAGGTCTGGACGCGGTGCGTCGCAGACCAGCCATGTATATTGGTGATACTGGCACCAGGGGATTGCACCATCTGGTTTATGAGGTGGTGGACAACAGCATCGATGAAGCCATGGGTGGATTCTGCGATGCCATAAAGGTGGTATTGAACAAAGATGGCAGTGTGATGGTGGAGGACAATGGAAGGGGGATACCGGTCGATACGCATCCCACCCAGAAGAAGCCGGCGCTGGAGGTGGTGATGACCATGCTTCATGCCGGGGGAAAATTTGATCACCGAACCTATAAGGTGGCTGGGGGCTTGCATGGTGTGGGAGTATCGGTGGTGAATGCACTATCCGAATGGTGTGAGGTGGAAGTAAGTCGTGACGGGAAGAGGTATCACCAGAGATATGAAAGAGGAAACACAGTCGCTTCCCTCAAGCAGATCGGAAAGGCAAGACATAGTGGCAATAAAACCACCTTCAAGCCCGATCCGCAAATCTTTGAAAAGACAGATTTCAACTTCGATGTTCTCTCCTCCAGAATGAGGGAGTTAGCCTTCCTGAACAGAGGACTGAAAATAGAGATTGAAGATCTGAGCACAGGCAAATCTAACCTTTTCAAGTATAAGGGGGGGATCAGCTCTTTTGTCGAGTACTTAAATGAGAATAAACAGGTGGTGCATCCCCGTCCGGTCTATCTGCATAACACCAAAAATGGAATTGATGTGGAGATTGCCCTGCAGTATAATGACTCTTACGTGGAGAATATCTTCTCTTATGTAAATAACATCAACACCATTGAGGGAGGAACTCATCTGGTCGGTTTCAAGACCGCCCTGACCCGCACTATCAACAATTATGCCCAGAAAAATAATCTGCTGAAAAACGGGCAGGGGACTTTAGAGGGGGAGGATGTTAGGGAAGGATTGGCCGCGGTTATTTCGGTCAAGATTCCGGATCCTCAGTTCGAAGGACAGACCAAAACCAAGTTGGGCAACAGCGAGGTGAAGGGAATCGTGGAGTCTATTCTCGGAGAGAGCCTGGGGGAATATTTTGAGGAAAACCCACCTGTTGCTAAAAAGATCCTGGAAAAGGCATCTTCTGCGGCAAGAGCCAGGGAAGCTGCCAGAAAGGCGCGGGAACTGACCCGCAGAAAAAGCACCCTGGAGACGTCTACCCTCCCCGGAAAGCTGGCAGACTGTTCGCTGGGCGATCCCTCACTTTGCGAAATATACATTGTGGAAGGTGATTCTGCTGGCGGTTCCGCCAAGCAGGGGCGAGACAGGAAATTCCAGGCTATACTCCCCTTGAAGGGGAAGATTTTAAATGTGGAGAAGGCGCGCATAGACCGGGTTTTGTCCAACGAGGAGATTCGGGCCATGATCACCGCTCTGGGAACTGGAATCAAGGATGAATTTGATATAAACAAAGCTCGCTATAATAAAATTATCATCATGACCGATGCAGACGTAGATGGTTCTCATATCCGCACCTTGATCCTCACCTTCCTTTATAGACACATGAAGGAACTCATCGAGAGAGGCTATGTATACATCGCTCAGCCTCCCCTGTACCGGGTGAAAAAGGGGAAAACCGAGCTTTATGCTTATTCAGATGAGGAAAGAGACCGCCACACTGAGAGATTAGGCAAAACCGGGGTGACCATCCAGAGATACAAGGGATTAGGGGAGATGAATCCGGAGCAGTTGTGGAAGACCACCATGGACCCGGAGACTCGCACCCTGCTTCAGGTCACCCTGGAGGATGGAGTCGAGGCAGATCATATCTTCAGCATTCTGATGGGCGACCAGGTGGAGCCCCGCCGCAAGTTCATTGAGGAAAATGCGAAGTATGTAAGAAACTTGGATGTGTGAAGTATAGATGTAGATGTAGGGGTGGAGCTTTAGTTCCACCCACATTCGGGCTCATGCAAAAAGATAAGACTACCGAAACTTTAGCTCTTGCCGAGCAAATCCTACAAAATATTGAGTTGGGCGATATTCCCCTTTCGAATGCCTGCTTAAAGGCAGCACGTCTTGCGCGTCTTCTAAACGATGTGCGGCATTTGGGGAAGTTAACCAAGCTTTCTTCAGATACTATTACATTGGAGTCGCAAATTGAAGCTTCAAAGATTCGTCTTGCTGCAAACCCTGGACAGCATGACTTCGGTTGGGAGAGAGATAGAGCGGCAAGCGCTATTATTAACACAGAACGGGAGCTTCAGAAATCTAAAATTTTTGTTTATAATTATGTGCTTAACGCATACTATGAATTGCGATTTAGCTCTGTTCCCGCTGAGGTGTTTAAAAGGGCTCGGGATAGGGTGGATAAGAAATTAGCAGAGATGGTTCCAGAAACTGTTAAGAAATTTGTTTCAGTTTATGATAATTTAAAATCCAATAATCCAGAGGATTGGTCAAATGCTGTCCATTCGTGTCGTCGCGTTCTTCAAGCCGTGGCGGATGTTCTCTATCCTCCGAATCCTGACGGAATGATTGAGATAGAGAGAAATGGGCGCAAGATCAAGGTCGGACCGGACAACTATATCAATCGTCTTATCCTGTATGCCGAAGATCACTCAAATAGTAAGAGATTTAAGGGTATCGTCGGATCGCATCTCAGATTCTTGGGAGACAGGATTGACGCGATCCATTCCGCAGCCGCCAAAGGCTCGCACGCCGACATTCAAACCCTCGAGGAGGCAGAGCGGTATGTGATCTACACATACTTGTTGCTTGGCGATCTCCTATCACTTCAAAGCAATAAGGATGCGGAGGCTTCGTAAGATGCCTCCATTACTTTAGCTTTTGTCCTTTCGTTCTTCTTCGTATTGCAAATGCTGAAGTCCGCTGGTCAACTGTATTACTTTCCCGAAAGTGTCCCAAGCCATGCACGACGAAACACTTGATACATATCTTGGCTTCGAGCAGGGGCCCATACGACCACCAAGTGAGGCATACAGCCTACTTGTGCGTGTAACCAGGAACTGCCCCTGGAATCAGTGCACTTTTTGCCCCGTATACAAGGAGACCAAGTTCTCCAGACGTCCGGTTGAGCATGTTAAAAGCGATATCGATGCAGTTTATCGGCAAGTAGAGGCTATCCGCGAACTGGCAGACGAAGAGGGCCGTGTGCCTCGAAGTGAGATCAATAGAATTACCCAAAATATTGATCCGCAAAAGTCACCAGCTTTCGTTGCCGCTTTCAACTGGTATTTTGGCGGTGGTCTGAAATCTGTATTCATCCAAGATGCCAACAGCTTGGTAATAAAGCCTTCTGATTTGGTAGAAATCCTAAAGCATTTGAAAAAGCGTTTTCCCGAGATCAAAAGAATAACATCGTATGCTCGATCTCAGACAGTGTCTCGCATGAAGGAGGAAAACTTGAAAGCTATTGGCGAGGCTGGCTTAAATAGAATTCATATCGGTCTTGAGTCTGGCTCAGATGAGGTTCTCAAAATGGTCAAAAAGGGCGTTACAAAGGAGATGCATATCAAAGCGGGGCAGAAAGTGAAGAAGGCAGGAATGGAATTATCCGAATATCATATGCCCGGACTTGGAGGAAGAAAATATCTGAAGGAACACGCCCTGGAGACAGCCGACGCACTGAATCAGATCAATGCAGATTTCATCCGATTGAGAACCCTGGCTATACCTAATCATTGCCCGCTTTATGAGGACTGGCAGGCGGGTCGATTTGAGAAATGCAGTGAGGTTATGGTGGTCAAAGAGATTCTGATGTTCATCGAGAAACTGGAGGGGATCACCAGCGTGGTCAAAAGCGATCATATTCTGAATCTCTTTGCCGATTTGGAAGGAACTCTTCCCCAGGACAAAGAGCATATGATGAACATCTTGCGCACCTTTCTAACAATGGACCCGGAACGTCAAAGATTGTACCAATTGGGAAGAAGGATTGGAGTCTTTTCAGGTCTTAGCGATATGGAAAATCCCTACAGAATGGCAAGGGCTGAAAAGGCATACAGTAAGCTTGATAATGCGGCTGAGGATATAGACAAGGTAACAGATGAGCTTATGAAGAGGTTCATATAGTCTATTGATGGGGTAGCCGCCCGTTGGGCGAAGGACAAACGCCCCGCCTGAGGCGGGGCGGCTACTCAAATCGAGGTGTTTGGAAAAGTAAAGTGACTTGGGGGCATAGAAAGCAGACAAAGTGCGGAGTGCAAACATTTATATTTGCCTCTCGATGCATCGGCATTAGGAAATGCCGATGCCAATTAGCTTCGGGAATTCCTATTCTCGAAGTATCAACATAATTGAATAGTTTGGTTTTACTCATTCTTGGAGGAAATTAGAAAGGAAGTCGTTCACAAATGCCTCAGATTTCTCGGTAAGATCAATATACTTGGTGTAATTCACTGAGTAGGCGTCGCTATCGTAATCAATATACGCCTCCGCCAAGGAAGAGAGGGCTTGAAACCTCTGGTACGGAATGGAACCATAGATATTGTTGTAGTTTACATACTTCTCGAGAAAGCCCAGCGCTTCAGGACTTCTAATACACTCCATTACACTATCGCATTTCTGGAAACAATCTTTAAGAGCAGATTCATAGGAACTCACCTTTTGTTTGAAGTCCTTGAGTGAGAGATCCTCATAGCAAAAATCTTGAAAGGCTAATTCATATTCGTCCAAGTTGTTGTGAATTTTTGTAATTTCGACCCGTAGTCGACCGATACTTCGCTGTTCCTCTACTTGATCCCCGGGCTCTACTCTTATGATTGAAGAATAGGTTGTTACAAGTTGGACTCGTTTTGAATCATTTTCTTTAATAAGTTCCATCCCGATCTGAACTGCCGTTGAATCCAATTTTTCCGCACCCTCTTTAATTTTTACTATAGCAAAAAGATCGTTTTTCTCCAAATTGATCATCCTGAGCAGCAATTCTTTGAAAAAAGTCGACTTTATTTCTTGCGCAAGCCTCTCCATGTTTTTCATTCGCACGTGCCAAGCTCCTTCTATTCTCGAGGTCTCCTTGACAAAAGTTTCGTAATCAACTGTGCCCTCCAAATAACCATCAAGGATGTCTTGGTATGAATACAGGTTTTGGCGGATTTTAGCAAATTCGCTTAAAATGGTGATTTCTTTTTCTATGTCCTCCGCACTGATTCGGAATACGTCCCCTGACAGGACATCCATATAAGTTATGGTCTTCGGTTTGGTGGGCTGGAAAGTTCCAGAAACAGAAGCGAATCCAATTAATAATAGAAAAAATAAGGTAACAAATGGAATTGATTTTAAAGCGACATTTAGAAATCTTCTTTTAACGTATCTATCACCGAGATAGAAAAGTAGATATCCAAAAAAGATATAAAAAGCACATGCCCCCGGGAACTTTTCTAAATATGTTAGCGTTTGATTCGTCCTGCTGGAATAGGTAATTAACAAGATTATGAGAATGATCCCAAATTGTCTCCAGGAGTACTTATAGATTTGCAACTTATCAAACGAAAGCCATTTTCTACACAGAACGTTGTTAAGCAGAACAATAAAGAAGACTGCCAGTATCCAAAAAACTAAAACTGCTAAGGGATTATCCAGGGTCTTCGCAACAGACCCTATCAATATTAGAAGCAAAAAAATGAGGGCACCTATTACCAACTTCTTTCCAAGCATGCTAACACCTCCTTATTCACTTTAAGTATCTTCAGACTCAATTTCCCGATCAGTTCAGCGATGATTACAGCCATCTCAGATCTTCCTAGCCAAGAAAGCTCTTGGATAATTATCCTAACTGAACCAATAAATATATAATAATTCAAAAACCACAAAGCGTCAAGAACAATCTGCTCTCGATGCCTCGACACTCGGAAATGCAGATGACAATTAGCTTAAGGGATTCCTTTTTCCGAACCATCTGAAAAAGAGCCGATCATTCTTTCCTTCCCACAAATTCTGAAGATTTTTCTAAAAGCTTTTGAGTTTTCTTGAGCTTGGTTTTTTGTCTTTTTTGTGTTTTCTCATCCAAGGGCAAATTCAGAATCTCCTGGCAAAGGGTAGCGCATTCGTCATATTTTCCCAGGCTGAAAAGGCAGTTGGCAATAAAGTATCTGCACTCAATTAGGTTGTAGGACTGATCAGGATTTCCTGATATATGATTTTTTTCGATTCTTTCCAACAATTCCTGATATTTCAACAAGGCGTTGTGCCAATCCTTTTTCTCATAGTGGGCTTGCGCCAGCGCCCACAGGAAGGATTTCCCCTGCGGATAGTCAGACTGCATCTTTTGAGCTAAGCTTATAGCCTGATCAAACTCTTTTTCTTCGATGTACATCCAGATGAGTCCACTGGCAGCCGCTTCTCGAGAGAAGATTGATTTCTCATATGCCAGCTTCGTCTGGGAAATTCCTTTTTCTCTGTGGTCTCCAATGAAGGGAAGCCACCAAAGAGCTTTAGTCATTACACTTGCCCAAAAGTGGTAAGAGCCCAACCCCACATAGGCATCGTAGAGTTCCAGATTGAGTTTTACAGCCTCCTTCAGGGCTGATTTGGCTCTAAGCCCATCGTTTAAGCCCGACCACCATTTCCCCTTCTTGGCATTATACACCGCCTGTGCCCCATGGGTATCGCCTAAAATGAGGTAAGCCCAGGCATCCCTTTTGTCTTTTTTAATCCTCTTTCTGGCAAACCTTTTAGCCATTTTTATGTTTTTGTGAAAATCTTTTTCTTTAAAGTTGCTTTCATAATCGATCATCTGGGCATGATACAAAGCCGCTTTAAAAAAATATCCTGCTGGATCCTCTGGAGCCATCTGGATAAGGGTTTTAAACCGACTTTCCGCCAAAACATAGTTTTCCTGAAACGTGGCTTCAATACCCTCAAGTATAAGCCTTTTTATCTGCGGGTCCTGATAGTCGAGATATCTTTGAGGAAAAGAAAGGCGGGGACAGAAAAGGAGAAAAGTTAAAACCAAAAGTAGTGTAAGACCAAATTTTCTTTTCACCCGGTCTTTGTCTCCTTTTTAATTTTTTTCTTCAGCTTCTTGGCTTTGCCAACGAAGTCTTTGATACTTTTATTTTCTTTCGGATTTTTCTCAAGGGCAATGATGGAGTCGATCACATCGGAGCTTTTTTCAAAATCCTTGCTCTCATAATACGCCAATGCCAGATAGTAGCGACACTCCACCTCTCCAGCCGGATGATAATAAGGTGAGGAGGTCAGAGCCTTAAGCAGGCTCTGGTAGGTAGTGATCGCCCCATCATACATCTGGGTCTCAAGTTGCGCCTGTCCTAAAAACCACAGCAAAAAAGGTCTGTCCGGGTGAGTCTTTCTCAGTTCGCCTATCATGGCGAAAGCATTTTGGTATTCTTTGTTCTCCACCCAGATGCGCAGCAGAGCATATTTTGCGTCCTCTCTGGCATATTTCCCTTTTTCTATTGCCATCTTAATCATGTCGATTCCCATCTGTCTGTTGTCCGCCACAAAGGGAAGCCACCAGAAGATCTTTGCTTTTAAGCTTTTCCAGAAATGATATGTTCCCAAGCCGTAGTAAACATCATACAGCTCCGGGTCAAGCTTCAAAGCATTTTCCAAGTGACCTTTTGCTTTCAAACCATCCACGAAAGCTCCAAACCAGTTGCCGGTCAAGCCCTTATTGATTCCTCGAAAGCCGATGGCTCCGCCCAGATAGAGACAATCGTAGGCGTCAAGGTTTCCCTTCTTTTTTCTCTTCTCTCCGGTCTGAATAGCCAGGTTCATATATTTATTAAACTCGTCCATATAGGAGTAGTTGCGATAATCATCCATCATGTTTTGAAGTGAAGCCGAGACATAGAAATAGCCAATGGGGTCCTCCGGGAAAATCTCAATCAGCTTTTTAAATTCTTCCACCGCGGCAAAGGTCGAATCATTATGAACCAGTTCAATACCTTTCAGTATGATCTGGTCCACCTCTGGCGATTCCATGCTCAACTCGGCTGGAGCTTCAGCACTGAAGATAAAAAAACTTAGGATGGAAACCAGTAGGGGAATTGTTTGTTGACCACGCATATTGCTATTCTCCTGAGATATTCAAATCTGGATTAAGACTTCAAACATCCGCTCTTCCCGCAGGCAGATCCAATGTCAGTTTGTCCACCTGTGCCGATTTGGCTTCATTGGTTAAATCTTTCAAAAAATGCAGATAATCTTCCATAAAAGAGTATACTTTAATTGGCTTCTGCCCTCTGCTTTCTATCCTGGTAGATTTCATAAAGTCAAAAGGACCCCAGGGAGTGGTGGTTATCTTCTTCACATCATTCCAAGCGATGTATACAAATGAGGTGGCAAATCTTCCCCAGATCATTCTCTCAAAAATCAGTTTGCTGGGAGTCAAGATTACCAGATGATAGGAAAAGTCCAGTCGGATGAAGAAGATCAGAAGGATAAAGATCAGCATAAAAAGCATGGACAACCAGATGGAGTCTCTAAAGCCCGCCACCGCCGCTAAGATGAAGATCAGGGCAACCAACGAGAAAAATATCCTCAGCTCTATCCCGAAGAACCTGTATCGCTTTGCATTTTCCGGTAAGTTCATTTTTCTTTCTCAGGCAAAATTACCTTTATTTACGTGCAAACTCAAATTATTATATAAGCTTTCTACCAAAAATCAAGCTTTTTAGTATTCTTATTTGTGTTCCCTTTGTTAACCTTACCTTAATCCTCTCCTTAAAAAAGAGAGGAAAAAAACTCCCCTCCTTCTTAAGGAGGGGAGTTAGGGGAGGTTCCATACCGAAAGGTGAGAAGGATGGCTTGTTCGATGGATCGGCATTAGGATTCATCCTGTAGTAAATACCGATGCCAAATAGCTTCGGGGAATTCCGATTACCGAGCATCAAGAGCATCGCCTCTCTCCGCAGAACCCAAATGTCCGAGATATTTATCTTGCTTTTCTAATTCATTTGATTATATTTGCGTATCAAATTGGGAATCCCGCCCATTGATAAGCTCAGGGTGGTGAGCAAAGCCGAACCACCAAAGGCGGGGAGTGAAAAGGAGGAGAAGAGTTGAAACCGAAGATTCATCCTAAGTATTTTGAGACCACCATTACCTGCGCCTGTGGCAATGTGATTAAAACCCGCTCCACGGTGAAGAATCTCCGGGTGGAGATATGTTCCGCCTGTCATCCTTTCTTTACCGGAAAGCAGAAGCTGGTGGATACCGCAGGGAGGGTGGAGAGGTTCAGAAGAAAATATAGGCATTTAGAGAAGAAAAAGGTGGAAAGTAAAGAAGTAGAGCCGGAACCCAAAGAAGAAAAGGCAGAATCTTCTCCGGATAGCGGAGAAAAGTAGCAAAATCAGCAAGCGACTGTTGTCAACAGGGAAGTGGAAGTATCATTGTGGACAGCAGTCGCTTTCTTGTATCTAGTGGCTTTGTTAGATAGAGAAGAAAAATGCGCCCCGCCTGAGGCGGGACGGCTACCATCTTTGAGTTCGTGGATTTGTCTCTTTGCCACGACAAAGATTATTTATGCTTCTGCTCGATGAATCGAGCGACTATAAAGAAAAAGGACTCTACTTTGGCTGATATACACGTCGGTGGACAGGCGGTGATAGAGGGAGTGATGATGCGTTCCCCTCACCGAATCTGCACTGCAGTGAGAAAACCAGATGGAGAGATCGTGGCCAAAAGTCAAAGGTTTATCTCATTCACCCAGAGATATAAGATATTAGGATTGCCTTTGATTCGAGGACTGGTCTCCTTCGTGGAGATGCTGGTGATCAGCATAAAGACTTTAAACTACTCCGCAGAGATTGCCATGTCCGAAGGGTCCGCCTCCGGCGGAAAAGAGGAGGAGAAATCAAATTCCAAAAAGGAAAAGACAGGATCGGATTTTCTCAGGAGTGTTTATTTGGCTCTCACCGTGGTTTTTGCGATAGCCTTGGGTTTTGGGATTTTTTTCTTTTTGCCTCTGTGGCTTTCTGATGTGCTGGGGGTGAGAAAGGAGGCTTTAGCCTTTAACCTGGTTGCCGGCTTTGTTCGGGTCGCCCTTTTTATTTCATATGTATGGGCCATCTCCAGAATTGGTGAGTTCAAAAGGATATTTCAGTATCACGGGGCGGAACATAAATCTATCTACACCTTCGAGGCTGGCAAGGAGCTGACCGTAGAAAACGTGAAAGGTTTTTCTACCCGACATCCTCGTTGCGGAACCAGCTTTATTTTAATAGTGGTGGTATTTGCCATTTTCGTTTACTCTGTCTCCGATACCATTTATTATCTTGTAGCCGGCGTCCCTCCCACCCTACCCAAAAGATTTCTGCTTCACACCTCTCTTTTGCCTCTGGTGGCAGGAGTGGGATATGAGCTTCTAAGATTATCTGGAAAGACTCAGAATCGGAAGATCATAAGATTTTTAAGCGCTCCTGGTCTGTGGATCCAGAGCATCACCACCAATGAGCCTAACGAAGATCAAATGGAGGTGGCTCTGGTAGCTTTAAAGAATGCCTTAAGCCATGAGGAGCCGTCCCTCGCCGCTTATAGGGAGGGCGTCAATAGCTCTCCCGGTTAGTTTAAAACTTTTGGTAGTAAAAATGAAGGGACTACTGAAAACCTTGTTGGCAGGCTGAATGCTTGCCCTATGGGTGATAAGCTATAGTCTAACATAGAGGCGGGAATTCCCAGACGGGTCTCCGTCATCCCGCCTCATGACATTGCTTTTTAACAAACCTGAAAGTATTACAAAGAATTCTTTAGTAAACTTACGCAAAGAAAAAGGTGATCTTATGCTTGATCTTTTGGAAAAGGTGGAGGAAAGACATAAAGAGCTGACCGAGCTTTTGTCCGATCCGAAGGTTTTCGCCGACAAGAACAACTACAAGAGGATTGCCAAAGAGCATAATGAATTAGCAGAAGTCGTCTCCCTTTCATCCAAATACAAAAAGTTGCTTAAAACCATTGAGGATGACGAGAAGATCAGCAAAGAGTCTGAGGACCGGGAACTGGTTGAGTTGGCAAAATCGGAACTGGAGGAGCTTTATTCAAAAAAGCAGGCGTATGAGGAAAAGTTAAAAACTTTGCTTTTGCCCAAGGATCCACTGGATAGCCGCAATACCATCATGGAGATTAGGGCTGGCACTGGAGGTGAAGAAGCGGCGCTCTTTGCCGCCAACCTTTACCGTATGTATATGAAATATGCAGAGAAAAATGGATGGAAGGTGGACGTGATGAACTCCAATCCCACCGGGATAGGGGGATTCAAGGAGATTATCTTCTTAGTGGAGGGGAATGATGCGTACGGCAAATTGAAATATGAAAGCGGAGTTCACCGGGTGCAGAGGGTGCCGGTTACCGAAGCCTCCGGAAGAATCCATACCTCCGCCGCCTCGGTGGCGGTCCTGCCTGAGGCTGAGGAGGTGGAGGTGGGTATCAAACCTGAAGAGTTAAAGATCGATGTGTTCCGATCATCAGGTCCGGGAGGGCAATCGGTGAATACCACCGACTCGGCGGTAAGGATCACCCACCTCCCTACCAACACCGTAGTCACCTGTCAGGATGAAAAGTCTCAACTGAAGAATAAAAACAAAGCCATGAAGGTCTTGAGAGCACGACTTTTAGATAAAGCCTCAGCAGAACAAAATGCCAAAATCGCCCGGGAGAGAAAAACCATGGTGGGAAGCGGAGATCGGTCCGAGAAAATCAGGACCTACAACTTTCCTCAGGGTCGGGTGACCGATCACAGAATCGGCTTGACTTTATACCGCTTGGAAGACATCTTGACCGGGGAGATGGATGAGTTTGTGGAGACTCTAAAAAAGAAGGAACAGGAGCAGAGATTGAAAAGCTCCAAAATTTAAAAATGTCCGCCGACCGCAGTCCACCGCCAACCCTTGGTAGCCACAACCTTTAGGGTATTATCAAGTAGCATAGGTTACAAAGCTATCAACTGACACAGGTAACAGACTCGTATGAGTGCATACGCATTTGATTAAGTTTTTATCATAATAGATGTCCAACAGTTTTTTGTTTTGCTCTATTTTTACCATTTTACCAATAAGGATGTCGGATATGTAGATTTCGCTTCCATTGAAATGGATACAGCCGTTGGCCCGGACTTTTCTTAATAAGCTTCCTTGGGGGTAAAAGATAGGCACAGGTGGTTGTGGGAACTGCCGTTTAACGAACTTATATCGAGAGATAGGAGGAAGGTTGCCTATGGCCTGATGAGGTCTTTCATAGTTATAATAAAAACGATAAGCATCAAAAGCTTCCTGGGCCTCCTGGATGTCTTTGAAGCGAAACCGTTTAATGAGCTCTCTATTCACGGTGCGATGAAATCTTTCTACTTTGCCGTTGGTGGTGGGATGACGCACCCCGGTGGGGATATGGCCAATGCCCTGCTCTTTAAGAAACATCTGCACCTGGGTTTGTGCTGCATGCCTTTGAACAAACCAGACTCCATTGTCGGTCATAAGGTATTCAGGTTTCCCGTAGGTGGCAATAGCTTTTTTTAAGGTATCTAAGATATATTTGGTTCTTTCAAAAGGAAGAAGTTGGCTGGCGATGCAGAAACGAGAGTAATCATCTATGATGTTAAGAGGAAAGACCTTACCCCAATCTTTGATGATGAAGAAGCCTTTGGTATCCAACTGCCAAAGTTCGTTAGGAGCGGAACGCTCAAATCGACGGTATTCTCTTTTTGGAGGAGCGCTCCAGCCGTTAAGATGATGACGCACCAAAACATTTTGAATCCCTTGATGGGAAGGAGGATCTATACCCAAGTTTTTCAGTTCCGCTTGGAGACGAACAGGTCCGAAGTCGGGATGTTGAGACCGGAGCTCCACAATGGCCTCCTCCACGGTGGAAGGAATCTTTTTGGGTCTTTGGTGAGGAGCACGACTTTGATCTTCTAAACCCGTAACTCCTTCTGCTCCAAAGCGGTGCTTAATCCCGCCAACGGCGGGATTTACGAGAAACTCCAAACTCTCTTGCTATCTTGGTTACCGGAGCTTTCTCTTTAAAAAATCTTTGTAACATGAGCCACCTCTGTTCAACTAAGGTTTTATTATCCCATGGCATGTTTACCTCCTGGTTTTTTTAGCCAGGAAGTAATATAACATGCCAAAAGGTGTTACCCATGTTAGTTGATAATTCTGTTACCGATGTAGGTTGACAATACACTAAAGATTGCGGCTACAAAATCAAAACATATGCGTCAGTCACCAGGATTCCCCTGACGGGGAAGAGTAGCTCCTGACGCAACATTTAAACATTTAAAAATCGTTATCCGTCATCAGTTATTGTTTTTTTGTTATCTTCTCTTAATCCCCATTCGTATCTTTATCTAAGAACGATGTCCCGGTGTGTTGAATTACTGAATCTGGAGGTACGGTGAAGAATAGTCGGATAAAAAAGATAATATTTTTCCTTTCCTTTTTTCTTCTTCCTTTTTCCTTCTCTCATGCGGACAAGATTTTGATCTATATGGATCTTGGCCAAACCGATCATCTGAAAGCTTACGGGGTGGCTTACTGGACTTTGGAACAGGGATACAATGTGGAGTGGCTTCTAAACTACCGCGGCGGCTCTTTTATGACCGACTTCCATGAAGAGTTGGCTGATCTTTGCAGATTAAGAGGGGTAGCTTTCAGCGTAATCGATCTTTCATCCGCGGCATCGATTTACAAGGAGATTGAGGAAAACAACATGGAGGTGGTGCTCTTGGAGAAGGCGCCGGCTATCGCCATCTACACTCCCCCCAACAAGGAGCCCTGGGATGATGCTGTCACCTTGGCTTTAACCTATGCGGAGATACCCTATACCACTCTGTGGGATGAAGAGGTTTTAATGGGGGAGTTAGTAAAATACGACTGGCTTCATCTGCATCACGAGGATTTTACCGGACAGTATGGAAAATTCTATCGGTCCTTCAGAAATGCTCTATGGTATAAGCAGGAGGTGGCTACCTGTGAACTGATGGCAAAGAAGCTGGGATTCAGAAAAGTGCCTGAGGAGAAAAAGACGGTTGCCCGGGCGCTCAAAGATTATGTAGCTCGGGGAGGGTTTCTTTTTGCCATGTGCTCTGCCACGGAGACAATGGATATCGCCTTGTCAGCGGAGGCTGTGGATATCGTTCCCCAGGAGTTGGATGGAGACCCGATGGATCCGGACTGTCAAGAAAGGCTGGATTATTCAAAATGTCTGGCTTTCACGGATTTTCAAGTCTCAACCGATGCTTACAAGTACGAGCATTCCAATATAGATACCACACCCGATAAGATCGCCGCCCAACTGGGTCTGGAGTCTGATTATTTCACCCTTTTTGATTTTTCCGCCAAGCTTGACCCAGTGCCCACCATGCTGGTGCAGAATCACGTTTCGGTGGTGAACGGATTTATGGGGCAGAACACGGCTTTTAGAAAAAGCCTTCTGAAAAAATATGTTACCATCCTGGGAGAGACCGAAGGAAAAGACGAGGTGAAATATATCCACGGCAACTTTGGGCGGGGCACCTGGACTTTTTACGGGGGTCACGACCCTGAGGATTATAAGCATATGGTGGGAGACCCACCCACAGATTTGAGCCTGCATAAGAGCTCTCCGGGATACAGATTGATATTAAACAATATTCTGTTTCCTGCAGCTAAGAAGAAGGAAAGAAAAACCTGAAAATTTCAAAGCCTAAGGATGGGGCAGGGATTTAACCCCTGCCCCATCTTGAAAGATGTAGGGCATATTCAAAGGTAACTATTGCCTTTTGAGACTATTGCCTGCTTTTCACGGAGGACTATCCTAATTGGTAAGGAACCTGACTTGAAATCAGGCGGCCGTAAGGCCTTGCGGGTTCGAGTCCTGCGCCCTCCGGTATGAACCAGATGGTTCATGCCTCCGCTTTTTCTTTGCTCACTTGAAAAATCCCCACTGATTTTCCTTGACTTCCTTGACTTCTCTGTATTTTGAGTTATATTGTATTTTGGGGACATTCAATTGAGAGCTAAGGCTTATTTTGTGACAGAGAAAAATCTGCTGGATATTATTAGGGGAATACCGGGAGGTGATGAGAGAAGTAATTTGCTAATGACATCACGCTCTGAGCACAATTTTTCGACAAGCTCTTTCTGTCAACTTCTTTAATCAAGGAAGGAGGAACAAATGTTTTTAACAAAAAACAAAGTCGTTTTTCTGTTACTGATAATCTTTTTTTCTGTTTTGGTCTCGACTGCAACTTTTGCGAGTACCATATGCACCGGTCCGGTTTCTGGAGGAATCTCCGTCGATTATGATACCAGTGGTAACGTGTATGCAGTTAGGTGCACAACTTGGAATGACACACCTCATGCTCGCATCAATGTCTACAAATCCATCGATGGTGGAAAATCTTGGCCTTCGTTCGCCAGCTTTTCTACTTGGCCCTTCAGTTATTCTTACCCTGTGGTTTTGACAGGAAGCACTGACAGTAAGTTGTATGTCTTCTATTTGTCTTCATATCAAAATGGAACCATTCAGGTGAAACGTTGGACCCAGAGCGGACTGTTTGAAGGCACTTATGATGTTAAAGTGGACACGGATACCATCACCTACTTTTCAGCCTGTGTAGACTACGAAAATGGAAACCATCTTATGGTGGTTTACCAGAAAGAAGAGATGGGAGATGATACGCCCGACCTTTACACCATTACGTCCACTGATTACGGGGAGACCTGGGGCAATGAGGTATTGGTATACGCCTATGGGTCTCATCCGGACATCGCTTACGGCAGGAATGGATATGTCTATCTGGTATTCGAATGGCCCGGAGGAGGAGATTATGAAATCGGGTTTATCAGGAGCACGGATTATTGCTCTTCCGGCTCGTGGGTGGACTTACAGACTCTTACCACCGATTCATATGACGATACCTACCCCAAGGTGGCAGCGCTTCACACCCTGCCTGATAGCATACCTTACGTTTGGGTAGCATATAACGATGCCCCGGTTGGCGCATACACACCTATGAACTTAGGATATGCATATAGCTGCAATGGGGGGGAGTTCTGGTCCAAAAACCATATTCTGGATAGCTCCACCGTCTGGAATGAGATGGGGTGTGATCTGTGGACGAAACGGAGCTCGGGTTATCCTTCTTCTTACGTAAATGTATGCTACTTTAAGGGCGGACATGTTCCCCCCTTCTACCACGCGCACATTTTCTACGGACGGGTCAGTTCGACGAATCCGACTTACTGGGGATGGCTCCACGAGAAAGGCACCTGGCCGACTCAGTCCGAAGATGGCAGAGAAATATGCCAGGGCACCTATGCTCAAGGCAATTGTGCTATTATGTGGGCCGGCAAGGATCCGCCGGGTGACCCTTTCGGAGATGACTTCCAAAATCTTTACTTCACTACATGGAGCACAGACGTAGAGGAGGAGATGACAGAGGGAGAGCTGCCGGCGCAGTTTTCTTTGTCGGCTAACTATCCCAATCCGTTTAACCCGGTTACCAGAATTCAGTATACAGTGGGCAGTAGGCAAGGAAAAGCTGTTGATGGTTCACGGTTCATGGTTCATGGTCCCATCCACACCACCCATGGGAAGGCGGTTGATGGTTCACGGTTCATGGTCCCATCCACACCACTTTAACTATATATAACATACTGGGACAGAAAGTGAGGACTCTGGTGAATGAGCCCAAGGAGCCGGGAACCTATGAGGTAATATGGGACGGAAAAGATGAAAGTGGAGAGCAGGTGGCCAGTGGAGTTTACTTCTATAAATTAGAGGCGGAGAATTTCAGCCAGACCAAGAAGATGGTTTTGATGAGATAGGTCGACATGTCAGACGGTCAACGGATTGAACGGATAAAACGGATTTTCCGATAGGCAGGGATCAAACCCCTGCCCATCCAGAGAATTAGGTTACGAGAACGTGCCAGCGCCTAACTTTAGTTAGGTGCTGGCACGTTTATTTTGCCTCTCCCAGGCTATACTTTGCAGAAAAAGTGAGACGAAGATAGTAGAATCTGCAGAGGAAAGGCTTTTTGGGTGTTCACCTTCAGGTTACTAAGAGGAGCAGGAAACAGTTTACATCTTATTATTCGTATGAATGTGCGTATGCACTCATACGAGCTTCGCATTGATTTTTTCTCCCCCACCTGTTTTGGGCTTGACTTGAAATTCCCGGTTTAATGGAAGTTTCGTGTTGGTAAAAAGGTTAGATTTAGTTGATAATATGCCATAGATTGGACCTAAAACTGAAAACGTTTTCAGTCCCGCCTTTGGCGGGATTA
>Ga0315543_1002038_pt1 | contig 20536 bp, 17 predicted proteins | sample SalMarSW160210MG_2_FD_203098 | JGI IMG/M metagenome (GOLD analysis project Ga0315543, IMG submission 203098) | Salt marsh sediment microbial communities from the Plum Island Ecosystem LTER, Massachusetts, United States - Salt Marsh Sediment SW1601-210 ...
GACGGTAACCTACCCGTGGAAATCCCGCGAAAAGCTCGGTTTTTCTCGTGTTTTTCAATCCCGCAAAGATGTTTACAGCAGTGGTGCAAGCACGCACCCTACTGATCCCTGAGTTCTAATCCCTATCCCCCAATCCCCAATCCCTAATCAAACGCGCCGGGCAAGCCCGGCCGCTAAACGATGATGACCACGGTATCAGGGTGTTTTCTTCGGTTTCGGTACGCCGCGGTCGGTTCTTGGGCCGCGGCGATTGCGTCGTCGGCCGCGCTGCGATCGCGTGGCGTGGTCGATCTCGGCCTCGTCCAACGACTTGCCCTTCTGCTGGCGCATCTGGACGATCCGGTCGCGCAGGGCCGCGGCCCGTTCGAACTCGAGCGAGTCGGCCGCCACGTGCATCTCGGCTTCCAGCTCGGAGAGGTATTCTTCGGTGATGTATTGGGTTTCATCGCCCCGGCCGACCGCAGCGTTCGATCGGGCATGGGCGGCCGCTTCGGCTTCAATGCCGGCGCGGATCTCTTTGCGGATCGTCTCGGGCGTGATGCCGTGACGGCGGTTGTACTCCTCCTGCATCTTCCGCCGCCGGTGGGTCTCTTCGATCGCCCGCTGCATCGAGTTGGTCACCGTGTCGGCGTAGAGGATCACCTTGGCGTCGACGTTTCGGGCCGAGCGGCCGATCGTCTGCACCAACGACGTTTCGCTCCGCAGGAAGCCCTCCTTGTCGGCGTCGAGGATGGCCACCAACGAGACTTCAGGCAGGTCGAGCCCCTCGCGCAGCAGGTTCACGCCCACCAGCACGTCGAATTGGCCCTCGCGCAGGTCGCGGAGCAACTCGACCCGCTCGAAGGCGTCCAGCTCGCTGTGCAACCACTTGCATCGGACGTCCTGCCTGCTGAAATAGGCGGCCAGATCTTCGGCCAGGCGTTTGGTGAGCGTGGTCACCAGCACGCGCTGGCCGACGGCGGCTCGGCCGCGGATCTGCTCGAGCAGATGGGGCACCTGGGTTCGGGCCGGGGCAACCTCGATCTCGGGATCCAAGAGGCCCGTGGGGCGAATCACCTGCTCGACCACGCGCCGTTGGCATTTCTCCAGCTCGTAGGGCCCGGGCGTGGCCGAGACGTGGATCACCTGCTTGAACCGCTGCTCCCACTCGTCGAACCGCAACGGCCGGTTGTCCAGCGCGCTGGGCAGACGGAAGCCGTGCTCGACCAACGTCACTTTGCGGTTGTGGTCGCCGGCGTGCATGCCGCGGATCTGCGGCACCGTGACGTGCGACTCGTCGACGAACAGCAGAAAATCGTCGGGGAAGAAGCTGAAAAGCGTGTCCGGCGGCGAGCCGGGCGGGCGACCGCTCAAGGGACGGCTGTAGTTCTCGATGCCCGGGCAGTAGCCGACCTGCTGGAGCATCTCCAGATCGAAGCGTGTCCGCGCGCTGAGCCGTTGGGCTTCCAACAGCTTGCCCGCCGAGCGGAACTCTTCGAGCCGGGCGGCCAACTCCTCGCGAATCTCCTTAACGGCATTTTCGATCCGCTCCTCGGGCAGTACGAAATGCTTACAAGGATAGATGAACAACTGCTCGCGGCGCTCGATCGTCTCGCCGCTGGTCGGGTTGACCAGCGAGAGTTGCTCGAGTTGGTCGCCCCAGAACTCGATCCGCAGGGCATGTTCCTCGTAGGACGGGAAAACCTCGACACAATCGCCGCGGACCCGGAACTTGCCCGGCTCGAAGGCGATGTCGTTTCGCTCGTATTGAATATCGACCAGCTTCTGGAGGACGTGGTCGCGGTCGACCACCTCGCCGACCGAGAGGCCGACCATCATTTCGCGATAGTCCTCGGGCGAGCCCAGCCCATAGATACAGGAGACGCTGGCGACGATGATCACGTCGCGGCGGCTGACCAGTGAGCTGGTGGCCGCCAGTCGCAGCCGGTCGATCTCCTGGTTGATCGAGGCGTCCTTTTCGATGTAGATGTCGCGCTGGGGGATGTACGCTTCGGGCTGATAGTAGTCGTAGTAGCTGACGAAGTAGCTCACGGCGTTGTGGGGAAAGAACTCCTTGAACTCGCTGTAGAGCTGCGCGGCGAGCGTCTTGTTGTGGGACATGACGAGCGTGGGGCGCTGGAGGGCCTGGATTACGTTGGCCATGGTGAAGGTTTTGCCCGAGCCGGTCACGCCCATGAGGACCTGCTGCGGCTGGCCCTGGTTGAGCCCTTCGATAAGCTTCCGGATGGCCTGCGGCTGGTCGCCGGCCGGCTGGAAGGGACTGACGAGCTGGAACACGGTTGGCGACTCGTGTGCAATGGTAGGGTGGGCACCGCCCACCAGGAATTGTCTTACGTCGGTATCGGTGGTTCCGGTGGGCGGTGCCCACCCTCAGTGGTTCCAAATTCTATTGAGACCCGGCATTGTCATTCTGAGCGCAGCGAAGAATCTCCTCGGCCATCGAGATCCTTCGCTTCGCTCAGGATGACCCGTTGAGGTATCACCCAGCCAAATCTGGAACTACTGACCCTACTATTACGGCCCGGCCAGTGACTCTTCATCGGCCATCGGATGGAGATACGGGCGGAGCCGCTCGACGGTGCGTGGTCCGATGCCCCGGACGCGACGCAGATCGCCGTGGTCGAGAAACGGGCCTTTTCGGTCGCGCGACTCGACGATTCGTTGGGCAAGCGTCGGGCCGATGCCGGGCAGTTGGGCCAACTCGGGCCAGTCGGCGCGATTCACGTCGACCAGGAACCGGGCTTGGCGCGGCCCGGCCCGCTCGAACTCGACCAATTCGCCCCGAGGGCCGCCGTGGGAACACCACCAGGCGACCGTGCCAAACAGACCCAGCGCGACCAGCAGCGCCACGCTGCATTGATCGGCGCGCCGCAGCCAGGGCGTGCCCGGCAGCACTGGCTGGCAAGCAGCCCGTGGCACGCGGCGAGCAGCCCGTGGCGCCCGGGCGTTTGTCGGTTTTTGGGTCGGCTGGCGAGACATCATGGATGATCCGGCTCAGCGGGAGCTTCGCCCTCCCGGGATTTCAGAACACCGACCCCTATTATGTCCGATGCCCGGCCGGCGAGCCATAGTCGCCAGGGCAGGGCAGGGCGAGCCACCTCATTGAGCCGGGGGTTCCGAGATGAACGGACAATCGGTATTCTAGATGGCACGCTGCCCTCGGACAATGATCCACAATGGTGCTCGAAGACGAGGTCGACTCGTGAGGAAGCAGTTTCATCAGTATGAGTGGGATGAACAATTGGAGGCCGACTGGCGAGCCCTGCTGCGACTGGCGGCCGACGAGGATTTGGGCGGAATGGGCGATTTGACCACCCGAGCCCTGGTCGGCGAGCACACCCTGGCCCGGGCAGCCGTTGTCGCCCGCGAGGCGGGCGTCATCGCCGGGATGCCCGCCGCCGAAGTAACGCTTGATTTCTTCGATCCACGACTCGAGTGGCAAGCGGAGGTCGAGGACGGCCGGCCGGTCGCACCGGGCCAAACGATCGCGAGCATCGAGGGGCCGGCAGCCGGGCTGTTGACGGCCGAAAGAGCGATGTTGAACCTGCTTGGCCGCCTGTCGGGCATCGCCACGCTCACCCGGCGATACGTCGAGGTGGTGCGGGACACGAAGGCCGAGATCTACGACACGCGGAAGACGACTCCCGGCTGGCGACGTCTGGAGAAATATGCCGTGCGGTGCGGGGGCGGGCGAAATCATCGGTCGGGTCTTTACGAGGCCATTCTGATTAAAGACAACCATCTGGCCCTGGGCGCCGAACCGTTCTGGGACGGACCGACGGCGCGCAGGTCAACCGCCCGATGGACGCCGGCCGAAGCCGTCGTGAAAGCCCGGCAGTTCGTCGAGGTGCATGTACCGAGAGCACTTCAAGCGGGTCTGATCGTCCAGATCGAGGTGGATACGCTCGGGCAGCTCGAAGCGGTTTTGCCCGCCCGGCCCGACGTCGTTTTGCTGGACAACATGGACGCCGACCAATTGCGCCTCGCGGTGGCGCTGCGCGACCGGATCGCTCCGGAGGTGGAGCTCGAGGCTTCGGGTGGGATCGACTTGGACAGCGTCCGCGCGACGGCCGCGTCGGGGGTGGAGGGGATCAGCGTCGGCGCGCTGACCCATTCGGCTGCCTGGTTGGACCTTGGGCTCGATTGGCTCGGCTAGCTGGGTGCCACGCCCACGCCTGCCGTGGGCATGTGGGCAGTGCGGCAATACACGCCATGGCCATCCCGGCGCGCCGGGACGTGGCCATGGCACCCCATCAAGCACACAGCCTGACTGACTGAGGTTGCCGTCACGCATCATCGCTTGTTGTCCGATGGCCTCACTGCCGCCGGGTAAAAACGTGCGGCCGATGGGCAGATCGTATCATCTTTTCCGCCGGCAACCACGGCCACCGAAGGAACCCCACCGCTTCGGTTGGGTCAGCCGCTGCCGTGGTTTGACACGCGCTGGGCGCAGACTATAGTTCCAATGTACCCGCGCCTTGGGGAGGGGCGTTGGTCACAAGGCGCAGCGAGGATAGCTGGGAGCTACGAGGGGACCTCGCTGCGTCCCTTTTTTTTCACTTTTTTCTTCTCCGGGCCGTCTTGCGCCATTGTGGGCCTCATCTTGCTGCTTCGGAGCCGAACACCGGTGGACACGCACATGCTCAGCGACGCGCACACACGTTTCCCACGCCGTGGATCCGCATCTCGCTTACGTTGCGGAGAACGCCCGAGGGGGACACGGCGCATGGCCTTCTCGCTTGTCGAGGCGCTGGTGGCGCTGGCGATCACGGCCGTGGCGGGCGCGGCGTTGCTGCTGAGCCTTAACAGCAACATCGCGTTGACCGAGCACACCGAACAACACATGATTGCGCAGGGCATGGCGCGGCAACTGATGGACGAGGTGGTCGGCACACGTTACATGGCTCTGAACACGACGCCCTATCAGACCAACTTCACGCCGTCCTCCTGGGAAGCGGAGACCGGCACGCGCGAGCGGTTCGACGACATCGACGACTATGACTCGTGGGCCACGCAGCCGCCGGTCGACGAATATGGCGTGCCGTTGGGGACGGAGAACGGCCAAGAAGGCCAGCGCAGCGTGCTATTCCGGGTACCTGATGATTACCTCGATCGTTGGCAGCAGGAGATCTCCGTGCAATATGTCAATCCGTCGGACCTCAGCGAGGGGCTTTCGGGTGTCCAAACAAGCAACTATCGAGCGGTTCAGGTCCGCATTCTCTACAATGATCCCGAACGTGGATCGATCGAACTGGCCAAGATGCGTCGGGTAGTGCCTTATGTTCCCACTGTTGTTCCCTAGTACCTCAGTGCCATTGCATTCTTGTGTGCCACGGGCATCTTGCCGGTGTCGTTTGCCCAGCAGCACTGGCCGGCCGCCGGTGGTCCCCAAGGCGGGGCGATCGGGTTTGACGCTGATCGAGTTGCTGGTGGCTTCGGCCATCATGGGGATGACGGTGGCGGCGTTGGCCGTGTTGGCCCATGCGGTGCAGGTGGGTACGGAGTACGGAGAGGGTCACGGGGAGGCGATCCAACATGGCCGCGTGACTCTGGAACGCATCACCCGGTTGGCGAACGAGGCAACCACGAGCCCCCAGTTCCCCGGCTTTCTTCCGTTATACGTGGAGCAGGACGGTAATCGGTATCCCGATACGCTGGTCGTTTGGCACCCGACCGGCACTCCCGTGGATCCCGAGGGATTGCCCCGTTTCAACGAAGTGGTCATTTTCTGCCCACACGCTGAACAGCCCAACGAGCTTATCCAGCTCACGGCGCCGGACGACACGAGGACGGTTCCGCCGTACGACGATCGAACCGCGTGGCTGGCCGAGGTTGATGCTTTGAAAGGCTCTGAGTCGTCCCGCCAGGTGGCGCTGACCCCTCTGGTGCGCACCGCCTCGACCGACGGCAGCGACACCCCGGACAAACAGCGTGCATGCGTGCGGTTCAACGTTCGATTGCGACCTTCGGAGACTGAGCTGGCTGAATGCACGGCCGGCGAGGTCGACTGGGACCAACTTCCCTGGGTACAGAACATCTACAGTTCGACGCTTGGTCTTCGGCAGGCCTGGCTTCGCATCGAGCTGCAATTGATGCCCGGCAGCGACGCGCAGGCACGCGGTATGAGCGGCCAGACGGCGATTCCTTTTTTCGATTCGGCCGCCGTGTATTACACGCTGGAGGATTAGGCTTTGAGACTATCTAGCTCTGTTGAAAACCTTCGATTGTGGGGTTGGGTGCCCGGGTCTGAGTCCTCCCGATCTATCGGGACCGGGAAAGGCCCGGTTTCTTCCGGTCTGGGCCACCGCTGCGCTAGGCGCGAGGCACGCGCCGAGCGAGGCGGGATGTCGATACTGGTAGTCTTGTTGTTGATCTCCGCCATAACGGCCGCCTCCTACGCGATCTTGCGCACTCAGAGCACGGCGGTGCATATTCAAGACAACTCCGCGCTGAGTGCCTCGGCGCGTCACGCCGCCATAACCGGCCTGTCGTACGGCGTCCGGGCCATGAACAAAGACAACTGGACAGGAGTCGGCACCGACGCGACGCGGACGCTCGGAGCCTTGGAACGGTTCACGGTTTCGTTCGTCGCGGGCGATGCTTCGCTCGGACCGGGCAATGCCGACTACGAGGACTATGCCTATCGGGTAACGGTCCAATCCACCGGCTACGCCGAAGACCCCAACGACCCGGACCGCGTGGCCAGCCACACGGTCCACGCCGTCATGCGGTTGATTCCTCGCGCACTGTCCGCGTCGCCAAGCGACTGGTCGAAAATGGAAAGCTACACCTTCTATCAGACCGAGAGCGGAACGACGGAGTTGGAGATTCCCTGTCAGATCAGCGGATATCTGCGCCTGCAGGACAAGTTGCTCGTGGGCGACGACTATCCTGATGGCTCCTATGTTTGGAACAACTATCTTGACGATCTGAAAGAGATGTATTATGACGGGTATCCCGACTACCGGCCAATTAACGGCAGAGTCTATCTTCCCTATTACAAGCAGGATCTCAGCCATTTCTACCCGCTGCGCTATGCACTCGGTTTTACGGCACTCAATACCTCCATCGACCTGGTTGGGTCCGACTGGACCAAGCCGGCGAATCTGACGACCTATCAGATCTATCCGGGCGGACCCGTGTACGATATTCCGGAGCTGGAGGACGAAGACCAACAGAACGTCAATTTCGAGCCCGACCCGCTGACCAACCCCTTGGGCCTTTTCTATTGCGACACGCCTTGCAACTTGAAGGGCAACGTCTCGGTCCGCGGCACGCTTTTCTGCAAGGGTGACATGAAGTTCGAGGGGCCCGACATCCAGTTCCAATCGGTCGACATGCCCGCGCTGGCCGGCACGGAGGAGCCGGTTCGATTGCCGGTGGCGACGGCCGAGAAGGTGCTCGTCAAGCCGGGTTCGGCGACCAGTATCCAGGGGCTGGTTGCCGCGTTTAATGAATTCAAGGTCGAGAACCGCCCGACGGCGGTTCCCTTCCACCTGGTTGGCCGGCTGGTCGCCGAGAAGCTCATCATCAAGATGCGCCTGGACTGGGATTCGGTCGACTGGGTAGGGTACTACGCTGCTTTCCAAGATTATGAGGACGAGGGCGGCGACGACGATGACGACGACGGGGAATCCTATTTCCCCATCTGGATGGGCACGCAAGGCTACAATCCGGCACCCCAGATCACGATCAGCCCGGACGAGACGCCCGTCCGGTACCACTGGAACAACTGGGCCAATCCGATCTACGTACCCCACGCAAACGACGACGACGGCCTGCGCTGGGAAATGCTACAGTGGAAGGAGGGTCCCGGCTGACAGCGGTGGCTGGCAGGCGAGGTGAGCGGGCAGTATGTTGGGCCACCACCCCTTCCCTTGGCGGCCTTGCCTCCGTGGGCGGCGATCGGATGTTTTCACCTTGACTTCCTGCCACGGTCTCGGTTACACCCTCTCTGGGCGCTTGTCCACTTCGTCACTCGTAATTCAATAGGGAGAGTTCGCCATGAAACGTCACGTGATTGGAGCCGTATTGATCGCCGCAGCGGTGATGGTCGGCAGCATGCTAAGCTTTTATGGGACCTCGGCCGCGGCGCCGCCGTCACGGACGAAGGTTCCCCCGTTTGCGGACTCGGCCGGGCAGCGGCTCGACATGATCGGCCAACTCAAGGAGATCGTGTCGGAAATGAAGAAACAGAACAAGCTTCTGCTGGAGCAAAACAAACTGCTCAAGAGCGGGAAGCTTCAAGTCGTCGTATCGATTGACAGGAACGCCGGCCGGTAGAGTCGCCGCAAGAGATAACCCCGAGCACCGCTTGCGGATGCCGTAGACACCAATTGACGCGATTCCCCATCGAGGGAGCACACCCGAGTTGAAGAAACGTTTCACGGCCGCTGGGAGCCTCTTGCCCCGACCAGCGGGCGCGGCCACGATTCTCCAGCGGGTGTCGGGTTGTTGTACTCATGTTGCCACGCTTCTGTCCATCGATTCCGGCAGTCCGATCGGGGCGCTCGGTCCACGGGCGCCGTCGTGCCGCGTCAACCGGTGCTCGACCGGCCGGGTTCACGTTGCTGGAACTTCTGATGGTGGTCGCGGTGATGGCTATTCTGACCGCCGTCATGTTGCCCTGGAGCGAGTCGGGCAAGCACGAAACCATGGTCGCGGCAGCTCAGACCGTCGCAACCGACCTGGCCTATGCCCGGTCGTTGGCCATCACCAACAACAGCAATTACGTCGTGACGTTCGACGTGGCGCATAACCGATACGTGCTGGAGCACTCCGGGACCAACGGGGCATTGGACACGCTGCCCGACTCGATCTTCCGCAATCCCAACGATCCAGCCGACCAACACATCGTGAGCCTGGACAAGTTGCCCGGCATCGGCGAGCCGGTCAAACTGGCCGGAGTGTACCATGCGGGCAGCCCGACCGAGCCGATCACCGACATTGAATTCGGGCCGTTGGGAGAGACCACTCGCAACGGCTATTCCATGGTGCTGTTGACGCTAGGATCCGGCTCCGGACAACGACACGCGTTGGTTCTGGTCAACCCGGTCACGGGCCTGGCGACGATTCATCCCTATTTGCAGAACCTGCCCACCGATCTGTCGTCAGAGGCGGTTGAGGAGTTGCCCGAGACGCCCCAGACGCCCTAGGACAACAGAAAAATGGAAACGGTGCCCTGCACCCTGCTTCGGATGGACCTTATGCGGCGGCGTGACGTAGCACCGGAGTCGAATAACCATAGTACGAGAAGACAATATGGTTGGATGGTCAAAGCGACAAGGGGTCACACCCATCGGCGTCGACGTTGGCAGCCGCTCAATCAAATTGGTGCAGCTCTCGGCCGACCGCTTGAGAATCCGCGAGGCCGTATGTTGGGATCTTCCACCCGCGGCTCGTACCGAGCCGGCCGCGCGCTCGCGCCAGGTGGCCGACGCGCTGCTGGCGGCTCGCGAAGGTCGCGCGTTTCGCGGCCGCGATGCCGTCTTCTGCCTGAGCACTTCCGAGTTGTTTGTGCAGAACATGCGTGTTCCGCAGACCACGGGTGACCAACTTCGCCAGGTCGTCGTGAAAGAGGCTGCCAACCGGCTTCCCTTCGAGGCCGATCAAGCCGAACTCCGTTTCTTCGAAGCGGACACGGTTCGCCAGGGCGACGCGTTTCGGCGCGAAGTCATTGTCCTGGCGTGCCAACGACCGTCTCTCCAACTGCTTGTGGAGATTGCCGAGGCCACCCGGCTCAACGCCGTGGCCATCGACGCCGCGCCGGCCGCCTTGCTGCGATGCTACTCGGCCCAGTTCCGTCGCAGTTCGGATGAGGAAATGTGTGCCATGTTCCTCAGCATCGGTGCATCGTGTACGACCGTGGTCATCGCGCGGGGTGAGAGTCCGAGGTTCATCAAACAAGTCGATTTCGGGAGTCGCCGGCTCGACGAAGCGGTTGCCCGCGATCTCAAAATGAAGCTCGCCGATGCGACCGCCCTGCGACGCCACAGCGGGGATCGCCGGGCGAATCGGCGCGATCCCGAGATCGAAGAGAGCGTCGGCAAAGCCACCCGACCCGTACTCGAGGCGATGGCCAACGACCTGGCCATGTGCATGCGTTACTACAGCGTGACATTTCGAGGCCAACCGCTTTCGCGTGTGGTCGTCGGCGGCGGCGAGGCCTCCTCCGAGTTGACCGAGTGGCTTTCCACCCGGCTCGACATGGAGTGTGAACTGGCCGATCCGTCACGGCCCTTCACCGAATCGAAGCTTCCCGGGCGCGCCGGCCAGTGGGACATGGCGATCGGTTTGGCCCTACGTGAAAACCATTGACCCGCGGCGATAGCGCTGGCCATGATCAACATTGACTTCCTACCCACCGAATACCGGCAACAACACGCGAAGCGTAGTGTGCAGCTTTGGCGGGTATTGGTCGTTGTGGGTTTCGTCGCGATGCTTTCCGTGGCTTCGCTGGTTCAGTACTATCGCCTCTGTTATGCCACAAGCCAACTGGATCAACTGGCAATCCAACACTTGTCGGCCAAGGCTCAGGATGAGCAATTGACTCAACTCCAGTCCGAGGTTAAGGAGGCCACCGGTAATGCCGACTTGTTCGCCTATCTCCGCCACCCCTGGCCGCGTACCCAAGTTCTGGCAGCACTGCTGGCTCCGCTGCCCGATTCCGTGACGCTCAATCAGTTGGAGATTAAGGTCGACGCGCCGCTGCGCCCGCGCAGCAAGAAAGCCCGGTTGCGCAGCGAAGGAAAGGAAACCGACGAGCAAGCCGAACCCGAGTTGCCCGCCGAACTCGATCTGACCATGCTTCGCGAGCAGTTGGATACGACTCGGGTATCGGCCGTTATCTCGGGGCGCACGACGGATCCGGCCGCGTTGCATCGGTACTTGGGCAAGCTCGACCGTTGTTCGCTGTTTGTGAAAGCGGAACTGGATTCGCTGGAAAGCATGTCCGGGAAGAACGAAGACCAGCCGGAAGGGAGCATGTCTTTCACCGCCGTGGTGGTGCTTCGCCCCGGCTACGGTCAACCAAGAGGTCCGACCGGATCCGTACGTGTGGTCCACAACTCGATCGTGCCGACCAAACGTGTCGACAAGCACGGCGGAGGATTACCCCGGGCCGAAACAAGCCGTGCAAGGGCCACGCACCTTCAGTCGCCGCCGGCGGGAGAGGAACCATCATGATGAAGCTCTCCCGACGTAACAGCCTGATCGTGACCATCCCCCTGGTGGCCGTTGTCGCGGCATGGGTTTTCCTCGTTTTCCTGCCCATTCAGAAAGCGATCGCCCGGCTGCAGGACGAAGCAAAGCAGATGCAGCAGTATTGTGATCGATCATCCTCCCTGCTGCCGGTGCTCAAACGCACGGGACGCGAACTGGCCGGGACCCGGGGGGGCATCATCGCCCATTGGAAAGATACGGTGCCGACACGGAGGGATCTGCCCGCGTTGCTCGGCAAGATCACGGCCCTGGCTCGCTCGACCGGCCTTCGAACGACTCGCTTCGACCCTGAGCCGATCATCGCGCACGAGCGGATCGCAAGAGTCCCCCTGTCAATGGAAGTCACCGGCCCGTTTCCCCGACTGTTCACCTTCCTGGGCAAGCTGGAGAAGATGCCGCAGACCATCTGGATTGAGCATTTAGGAATTGAGAAGTCCAAGAAGGATAGGGAAAATATCTCGTGTCAGATAAGATTGGCGATCTTCATGGATAATCCGGAAGATTCCGATCAGAGAAAGCTTGTGGATAACCGATAAATGAGGAGACGGCTTGGCGTGCCCGTTGGGTGCGCGTCGGCCGCACGAACACAGTGAAACCGGATAGACTGGGTAGTCGCCTGTTCCGTGAGATCACGGTCAGCCCCAAGAAGGCCACGATTTTGGGCCTTCTGTTGCTGGTGGCCGTTTGGTTTTGGGCGCCCTTGGTGTGGAAATGGCTCACGCCCAAATCGACCAGCAGCGACGAGACGACGACGCCGGCGTCGACCCCACCGTCGGGGGCCAAACCAGTTGCCTTGGACGCCGCGGGCGACGAACAGTCCGAGGCGGAGAAGCACTCATGGAAGGAAGTCAGCCAATGGATCAAGAGCGATCCCCGGATGACGGCGGCTACCGATCTTCCTGGCCGGCGCCATCCGTTTGACCCGGTGGAACCACCGCCTTCGAAGACGGTCCCAGTAGACGAGAAGAAGCAAAAGGAGACGGAGTTGGCCGTGGCGTTGGCCCAGTCGATACCCGATCCGGAGAGCCTCGGGCTGGTGCTTTCAAGCACCATTGTCGGGACGGACGGCCGTGCGGCGCTGGTCAACGGCAGGACTTATCGGGTCGGCGCGACCATCCAGTTGGATCACGAGGGAAAACCAATCGAGTTTCGACTCACTGAAATCCGAAGCGACAGCATCGTGCTGCAAAGAAGGAAGAAGCAATTTGAGGTCCGTTTGCCCGAGCCGGCAACGTCGGGCCGCTTGGAGATAACGATTCTGCCGGACCATTGACGAGACCACCCGCGCAGCGCGATCGGGCCACGTTTCCGCGTAACGGGTTACCAGCTGCCCCAATTGGTGTCACGGAAGACCCATGAGAAGCCATCATCGTTTGATCGTGCTGGGCGTGTTCATTGCCGTGGGCGTGGGGCTGGCGATAAGCGTTGCCCTCTCGAAGACTCCTACGAGGAGGGAGTCGGCTGACACTTCGTGGAAGCACCCATCAGGTCGAACCTACCCGGACGTGACGACAGCGTCCAAACCGTCACGGCATGATTCGGCCGTAGCCCATTCGACAACCGTCAACCCTTCGGCCGCCACTGGGGGATACTCTGCCGGCAGAGCAAAGCCGATCTACGCCACGGCTTATCCGGCGTTGGCCGACGACCGGGATACCTCGACGAAATCGATTTCGGCCGGGCCGTTGCTGAAGGCCTTGTTAGGCGAGAAGAACGAGACGGGCAGCCTTGAATCCATCCCGGCGCCACCGGCCTTCCCCTCGTCCATTCCCGCCCAACCCGAGACGAAGCCGCCGAAGAACTCGATCCGCCGCACGGGCCGTGAAGGAGACGGCCGGTTTGCGATCAACATCCTGGACGCCGACATCCGCGAAGTCCTGGACTTGCTCAGCAGGGAGGGTCGTCTGAATATCCTGGCCAGCCCCAGCGTACAAGGCAAGGTCTCCGCAACACTCAGCGACGTCGGGCTGGACAGCGCGCTGGACGCGATTCTCAAGTCGACCGGTTTTCTGGCCAAGCGCGAGGGCCGGTACCTCTTCGTCGGCAAGCCTGAGGATTTTGTCCAGATGGCCCGCACCAGCGATCAGATCAACACGCGGGTTTACCATCCGAATTATGTATCGGCCGCCGAACTCCAAAGTCTCATCACTCCCATCTTGACGCAGGGCGTCGGCATCGTCAGCGTCACGACGGCGGCGGGCGCCGGCGTTGCGTCCGCCGACGCGAGCGGCGATAGCTACGCGGGCAGCGACGCGATTCTGGTCCGCGACTATGAAGCCGTGTTGCAGGAAATTGACCAACTCGTGGTCGAGGTCGACCTCCGCCCGTTGCAGGTCCACATCGAGGCGATGATCCTCAGCGTGAAACTCGACGACACGAACAAGTTCGGCGTCAATTTCCAGTTGCTTCGTCAATTCCAGGATCTCAAGTTTGGCTGGGGAACGATACCCGACAAGCTGGCTGACGTCGACTTCGACGGCGGCTTGAAGTTCGGCTTTCTCGACGGAACGCTAGGCTCGTTCATCAATGCCCTGGAAACGGTCGGCGATACGAACGTCATTTCCACACCTCGGCTGATGGTTCTCAATAAGCATGCGGCCGAGATCCAAATTGGCAAACAGAAAGGCTATCTCGACACCACGACACAGACGGTGGAAGCCTCCACACAGAGCGTCGCGTTTCTCGACTTGGGTACCATTCTGCGCATCCGCCCGTTCGTTTCCAGCGACGGAATGATCCGGTTGGAAGTCCATCCCGAAATCTCCGACGGCGACATCACCGACATAGGAGGCGTCGCACTACCCGAAAAAGAACTTACCCAGGTAACGACCAATATCATGGTCCGTGACGGCTGCACGGCGGTCATCGGCGGTTTGATCCAGGATAAGCAGGAAGTCGACCGCTCGCAGATTCCGCTGTTGGGTAGCCTCCCGCTCATCGGTGTTCTCTTTCGCGAGAAAGACGAGGATACCGACCGTCATGAACTCATTATCCTGATCACGCCAAACGTGGTCTCGGAGCGCCAGGCCTATTGCGAAGGAGCCAAGGGAGCCTGCGAGTTCCAGCATCGCCAAAGCGTTTACGCCGAAAAAATGTCTCCGATCGGCAAGCGATCGCTCGCCAGAAAATACGTCCGCCGGGCAAAAACCATCTGGGCGGAGGGTAATCGGCGGAAAGCCTTACGAATGGCTGAACTGGCCGTCCACTTCGACCCCCTCAATCGTGAAGCCATCGAACTGCGCAGCGATATTTGGCTAGGGAAGCCCTACGGCATGTCGTGTCCGGACCAACAGGGCCAGGTTCACCCTTCCGGGGCGATGGACGGACCACAAGTGGCGCCCTGGGTGCTTGAGCAACTCGGCACTCCGGGCAACTCCACGTATCCTCGCATACGGAATCCACTGCGCACTGGACCGAGCATGCCCACCGGGTCTTCCGAAGAACCTACTCACGATACCGGCATCATGCACTCGCCGTCGTCATAGATCGGGATCGACCGACATTGCGGAGCTTGTCATGACTGGCAACAAACACGCGGCACGGGCAAATCAGTTTTTGCTCGTCACGGTTATACTGTTGGCCGGATGCCGGTCCATTTCCCTGCCTGGGCCGCCTATCGAAGAAGTGTCTGCCGAGCGAAAGCAGCGTGAGGCGGCAGCCATTGAAGAATTCGAACGCAAGCGGGCTTACGCCGAGTTTCAAGCTGCCCAGGCCGCCTGGAATCGAGGCGACCTGCCGGGCAGCCAGGCCAACCTCGAGCGCCTTCTCCGGCGGACTCCCCGGCACCGTGACGGGCGACTCTTGCTGGGGAAAGTTCATCTTGAGCAGGGCCACCGTCGAGAGGCACTCGCGCAGCTCGAGACGGCTCTTGCCGATTTTCCCGATGATCCAAAAGTCCACCACGTGATGGGCGTCCTCTTGGAAAAGCTGAACCGGCCAAAAGACGCGTGGGCGCACTCTGATCGGGCAACGAAATTGGCCGCCGAGCAAAATCAGCCTCCTGCGGGTGGCCCGGACCACGTCGCGTCCGATCCATCGGCTCATCGGGCTACGATGCAATCGACGGGATCGGTCGTTCCCACGGCAGGTGTGGAACCGGCTCGTGACCGGCCGATATCGAGCCAGCAGGGGTCTGGTCGTACAACGCGCGCGGTTGGTGCCGAAGATCGCGATGGCGCCAATGACGGCGGTCGCACGAGTGTTGCCGAACTCCTGCGGCGAGTTGAGACGTGTTTGGCCGACGGCGCCCCGGAGCGTGCGTTGGTCCATTTTCGGCAAGCAGCCGCCCTTGATCCGGACAATCCACAGATTCCCACCACTGCCGCGATCGCGGCATTGCGCCGGCGCAGTCCCCAGGTGGCCATGGTCATGGCCCAGGAGGCGTTGGTGGCTTTCCCCAACTGGACTCCGCTCCTGCGAACGCTGGGGACAGCCTACTACCGCCAAGGGGACTACGAGTCTTCCCAACTTGTGCTGCAGCAAGCACTTTCGTTGGACAAGTCGGATGCGCTGGCCTACTTTTTATTGGGGTGCACGTACACGAAGCTCGGGCAATCCGAAGCGGCCGAGGCGTGTTTTGCCGAGGCCCGACGAATCAGCCCGAGCTTGGCCGCTGGCCACATGAGCGGCGTGCACGACTCGCTTCGGTGATCACGGTCTGAAGCGATCATCCCTAAACACAATGGTCATTCCCGCTCTTCAGTGTGCTCGGCGCATACTGCAGAAGCAAGCGCGGTGGTGTTTCCATTGTGCAACCAAGTGACCTCCTTTGTCGATCGATGATTGAAATAGCGTGGTGCGGCGTGTCTGCCCTGCGGGCAAGCGCGCTGTGTGCCACGTGGGGACCCCGTTTCCAACGAGAACGCGTACCATACCAATGATTGCTTGAGAACGCGTGTTTTGTCCGAGGAAAATTACGCTTATTTGGTAGAAACCGACGCGCGTTTCAAGTGACGACGTGCGTCAGAGAATGTCGATGAGCAACGCCAAGTATTACGACGTGCTAGCCCTGTTGGCCATGGTGTTTTCGGGCAGCCTGGCTCTTGCCTTTCTGGGCGGATTGTTCGTCGACCAGGATTTCTGGTTGGTACGATTAGTGATGTTCGCCGTCGCGGCGGCGCTTACCGGGGTCGCCACGTTTGTATTGGTCTGGCCGATGCAACAGCGTCTGAAGGCGGCGCACCGCTACTTCGACCATCTCGGTCGCATCTCCCCGAGCGAGTTCTCCGCCGAGACCATCGACAACAAGGTGCTTTCGCTGCCGGCCGACCATCCGCTGCGGGACGCGGCCGATCGGTTGAGAACTTCACTGGCCGGCGCATGCGAGCAGGTGCAGGAGCTGGAGCATGTCCGAAACGCGGCGGAGATACGTTGTCACCGGGCGTGCAGTGAGCGAGATCAGATCAAGGCGATTCTGTGCAGTCTCGATGAGCCGATCCTGGCGATCGATCGATTCGACGACGTGGTGCTGGCCAACCCGAGCGCCGAAGCCCTGTTGGACTTCAACACGGAGTCGACGGAAACTCGATCGCTTGCCCAGTTGGTCAAGTGCGAGAATCTGATCAACCTTCTGACGACGACCAGTCACCGCACGAATGTCGAGACCTCTAACGATGAGATCGAGATTGCCGACGACTCGGGTCAAGGCGCCTGGTATCGGGTCAGCGCGCGCAAACTGGTCGCCGACACACCCGACGCTTCGGGCGGCAACCCAGAGGCGGTCGGCGCCGTGGCGGTCTTGCGGGACATCGGCGAGACGAAAGTGTTGCAACGCCGCAACGCCGAATTCGTGTCCTCGGTGAGCCACGAAATGAAAACGCCCTTGGCCGGAATCAAGGCCTACGTCGAGTTGCTCGTCGACGGCGAAGCCGAGGATGAAAACACGCGTGAGGAGTTCCTCCAAGTCATCAGCAGCCAAGCAGAGCGCCTGCAGCGGCTGGTGGAGAACCTGCTGAACTTGGCTCGGATGGAGGCCGGGGTGGTCAAGGTCGACAAGAAGCCAAGACCGCTGAACGAACTCCTCGAGGAAGCCCTCAACGTCGTGCGCCCGGCCGCCGAAGCCAAACAGATCGCACTGGTCGCTGATCTGAGCCGAATGTACCTCGGACTGCTGGCCGATCGGGACCTGCTCTTGCAGGCAGCAATCAACCTGCTTTCGAACGCCATCAAGTACACACCCAACGGCGGCAACGTCACGTTGCGCAGCCGCATGCTCGATATGGACGTTCGTTTCGAAGTGGAGGACACGGGCGTGGGATTGTCGAAAGAAGACGCCAAGCGCGTGTTTGAGAAGTTCTACCGAGTGAAGAAAGACAAGGACATGGCCTCCGGCACCGGTTTGGGATTGCCGCTGGCCAAGCATATCGTCGAGGACGTCCATGGGGGCACCCTGACGGTGCAGAGTGTTTTGGGTCGGGGGAGCACGTTCGCCATAACGATTCCCGGCAGTGGTCAGATGTCTTGAAGGCAACCGACAAGGACGCGAATACGCGGGTAGAGAGCTCCCTTCCCGAACGGACACGGAGAATGAAGTCATGATAAAGAAAGTGCTCTTGTGTGATGATGATATCCCGATACTTCGAGCGGCGGAGTTCAAGATCAAGAAGGCCGGCTACGACGTCCGCATTGCCAGCGACGGCCAAGAAGCCTGGGAGATGATCCAGGCCGATTGCCCTGACATTCTTGTGACCGACTGTCAAATGCCGCGTCTGGACGGTTTGGGTCTGGTTGATCGCATGCGGCGGCACGAGGCGACCCGCGACTTGCCCGTCCTCATGCTGACGGCAAAGGGTTTTGAGCTTGAGGGTGACGACTTGGCCGAACGATTGAGTATCCGCGAACTGATCGCCAAGCCCTTCAGCCCGCGCCAATTGCTCGAGACCATCGAGCGTATCCTTGGGGAACAAGAGCAAGCATCGTGCTCCTGCACAAGTGAGCCGATCGTGGGAGTGGACTGTTTGTAGGAGTGGCCTGCGCGGCTACCGGCCTTGCGAGAAGCCGGCGTTGCTTTCCGACTCGACTCGGACGAAGGACAACAGAGCATGTTGAACTTGCCCAGTGAGATTTTTGGCGACGTCATCGTGGTTCACACACCCGAGGAACTTGCCGGAGAAATAGCCGAACAGTTCGAAGCCTATTTGCCCACGCTCGATCGAAGCAACATTGTCTTGGACGTTGACAGTACCGAGAATTTCGATAGTGAGGGTTTGACAGCCTTGTTGGATGCGCAGGACACGTTGCGGAAACGAGGAGGCCAGATCAAGATTGCGGCAACCAACACGACCAATCGCAAGATTCTGGAAATCACGCGAGTCGACCAGCAGATCGACGTGTTCCAAAGCGTCATCGACGCCGTCAAGAGTTTTCACTAGGTCATGAATCCCACAGCGCCAACTCGCCGACGACCGGGAGAAAAACCATCCCGGTCCCGATGAATCGGGAGGAGAGGACACGGAGGATCGCGTAAACAAGACTGTTTCGGATGCCACGAGATGTCCGACGGAACGTCCCGAAGGCATGTGGCTTGATCCGATCTTGGTGTTCCATTTCCGGAAGCGCATGAATAGTCCCAGCAATTCACTTTAGACTCCGTGTTCTCCGTGCCTCCGTGGTCGACTTAGCGTCGTAGCATTGAGAAGTCCCGTCATGGCCAGTACCAGTGTCAGCGCGCCACGCCGCCTTGGCGACCTCTTGGTCGCCGAGGGATATCTCACCGAGGAACAGCTGCACGACGCGCTCAAGGAGCAGAAGAGGCGGGGGCGCAGCAAGCTGTTGGGCGAGTTGCTCGTCGAGCTGGACTATTGCACGGAAGACCACATCGTCGAATGTCTGGCAGCCGAGTACGGCGTACCCTACGCGAAGCTCGACGCACGCATGTACGATCCCAAGGTGGTCGACGTGCTGCCTCGCGAGTACGTCGAGAACAACCTGGTCATGCCGTTGTTCAGTGTTCGCGGCACGTTGGTCATCGCCGTGTCCGAACCGTCGAACCTGTTTCTGGTCGACGAAATACGTGGGCTGACCAATCTCGACGTCCAGATCGTCGCCTCGACGCCGCGCGACATCCGCCGCATGATCACCGGTTTGCCCAACTCCAAGGTCTTCGTGATCGACGACATCATTGAAGACTCCGAGTCGGCCGACGTGACGCTGATTGAGGAGGCGATCGAGGACATCGGCGACGTGGAGGAGATCGCCGGTCAGTCGCCCGTCATCCGACTGGTCAACTACATCATCTTCAACGCCGTCCGAGAGGGCGCGAGCGACATTCACATCGAGCCGGCGGAGCGTTGCCTGCGCGTGCGCTATCGTATCGACGGGCGCCTGCACAAGTCGCTTGAAGTGCCCCAGCATCTGTTGCCGGCGGTGAACAGCCGCGTGAAGATCATGGCGTCGATGGACATCAGCGAGCGACGAATGCCTCAGGACGGCCGCGTACACGTCATGCTCGAAGGGCGCAAGATCGACTTGCGCGTGAGCACTTTTCCCACGTCGCGCGGCGAAAAGACGGTCATCCGAGTGCTCGACACACGGACCATCTCGCTCAACCTGGAAGAACTGGGGTTTGCCGAGGACGTTCTGGCCGCGTTCCAGCGCCAGATCCTGGCCCCCAACGGCATCATCCTGGTGACCGGCCCGACCGGAAGCGGTAAATCGACGACCCTCTACGCCGCGCTGAACGCCATTAGCTCGATGGAAAACAACGTGTGCACCGTCGAGGACCCGATCGAATACCATTTGGCTCTGATCAACCAGTTTCAAGTCCAAAGCAAGATCGGATTGACGTTCTCCAAGGCGCTGCGCACCATTTTGCGGCAGGACCCCGACATCATCATGGTCGGCGAAATCCGCGACGAGGAGACGGCCCGAACCGCCATTCAAGCGGCGTTGACCGGCCACCTGGTTTTCAGCACGCTTCACACGAACGACGCCTGTTCGGCCGTCACGCGGCTGGTCAACATGGGCGTCGAGTCCTATCTGATCGGTGCCGCGTTGAACATGGTCCTTGCCCAGCGCCTCTTGCGACGTGTATGTCACAAATGCCGCGAAGTCTACGAGCCGGCGCGAAACACCCGCCGCACGTTGGAGCGCATGGGCTATAAGTGCGAGAAGTTTTACAAGGGAATCGGCTGCAAGAACTGCCGGAACACGGGTTTCAAGGGCCGTATCGCCGTGCACGAACTCCTGCCCGTTGACGATGAACTGCGCGACATCATCTCGCGCAATCCGACAACCGGCAGTATCAAGAAGGTCGCCTTGGAGGAAGGCATGGTCACCTTGCGCCACGACGGATTCCGAAAGGTTCGAGAGGGCATTA
>Ga0315543_1002041_pt1 | contig 20515 bp, 15 predicted proteins | sample SalMarSW160210MG_2_FD_203098 | JGI IMG/M metagenome (GOLD analysis project Ga0315543, IMG submission 203098) | Salt marsh sediment microbial communities from the Plum Island Ecosystem LTER, Massachusetts, United States - Salt Marsh Sediment SW1601-210 ...
GGCGACTTTTGGGTCGCGGGCCTAAACAGCTTCAACCGCTAGTGTTCTATTGCACAAAATGACGCATTGTGACCTGACACACAGTTCGAGTCCCCTTCGGCCCACTTAAGGGGACGATACCTAGAACTCCTCGCCATTCTAAGAAAGATTGGTCAGTGAGAGTCTTTTCGATAACCTTCCCGTGGATTCATTAGATATATAGCTCTAGAATTAGGTTGCGCCATACCTATTTGTCGTGTTCTAATGATCACGTGTCTGTAGAACTGTCACAACTGTCACAAGCGTCTCAATGTTTCTTTGGTTTCACTTTTAGATGGATTGTTACCCTTATCACCCTATGGCTGTTTGTCGAATAGTGGTTCTACTCATTCTTGGTTGCTGGGCGTGTCCCTAGATGCTCTTTGAAGTAATATTGCACTACCTTATATTTGCCGTATTTGATTACGTTTGGCGATTGGCAATATTTACAAGTAGGATTAAACATATTTTGATTTTGGTTTGTCATTTCATTTTCCCTTTTCTAATTTTTTTCCGTATCTTATTAGGTAATGTTTTTTGCGCTTTCTCAATACTCTCCAGTTTATTCAGAAGTGCTTTTTTATAACGTACTTCTTCTCCATATTTCCATGACTTCCACGCCATCCAAAGTATGAAGATAATTGTAAATACTATGTAAAAACTCATGTCATTTCTCGTATCCAAATCCAATAATTGCCAAAGGCTATACTGGGGGTGAGTTTTCGCATAGTCACCGAGAGATTGAATCCTTGTGACCAGCGAATATAGTGCATAACCGTAAAATAATGGGTCAATATAAATTTGGGAGAGGAAATCCCATAGTGAAACGAAACGTTTCTCATATTTGCCATACCACATACGTATTTTCTGGCGAATGCGTTCAAAAAGATTTGCCACTGTTTTATGACTAAGTAACCATTTGATAAAACGAGTTGTTCCTGCTTGTAGAATGCGGACGAAGAAATACCATACAACACCGAATGCAGCAAAGAAAACGATGAGTATAAACAATGCTCGTGCAATTTTGAAATAATCCATCGTTGTATCCCCCTTGATTGTTTAAGGGGATTATATCACCAACTAAGTTTGCGTAATAAGCGAATAGTATTGCGGTTCGAACAACAGAAGTGTATATTCAATGTATTGAGACATAAGTTAAAATATCGATGATCAATATGACCGAGGGGGGTAATACCGATCATGCCAAGGCATAAAGATGGTCCTATATCAATGACGTCTTTACCACTATGGGACCATCAAAGAAAAGCTATCGAAACCATTCAGCATTACCTAACTGCTGTGAATCAAAATGCGTCTGCTGGTGCAGCTCTTGTCCATATGCCAACTGGAACAGGAAAAAGCGGCGTCATAGCTACAGCAAGTCATCTGATAGAAAATATCGGGTGCGTACTTGTGCTTTGTCCCAGAATAGCATTACGCGATCAACTATTTAAGGAAATCAACGGTCGTTTTTTCAAGAAGTTAGGGCTACACATTATTCTACCGAAACGCGTTTACAATGTAAGTCGAAAATTTCCTAAGATTGAAACCTGTGAATACCCTAATTCGATAATAGTAATGACTATCCAAATGCTGTACAGCATTGCTAAGCGCCAGGATGATAATTTTACAGATCTCAAAGAGCATGTAGACTTAGTCATTGTTGATGAAGGCCATTATGAACCTGCTATCTCATGGCGTGAAGCAATTCGCGCTTTACAGAAACCTAAGGTCATATTTACTGCTACTCCGTTTCGTAATGACTTGAAGCTATTCGACATAGACTACGACTATGCATATAGTTACACTTTCCACGAGGCTATTAATGAAAAGATCATACGAGATGTTGCTATATATCCGAGAGCGCATCCCAGAACACCACATGATTTTGTCAGAGAAGTTATAAATTTTTACGACGAGCAATTCGGAGAAGGAGAACAACCCGCAAATGAAAAACCGCGAGTTATAATTCGTTGTGATTCGCAAGCAACAATACGACAAATAGGAACTGCTCTTCAGAGTGCAGCAAAATCATTTGTCTTGATTCACGAGAATTTCGACGATAATAGTGGAACTCGTGAACGGCGCACCGTACCTGACCCAAGTGAAGAGGATGCTATTTTCTGGGTACATCAATTTAAATTACTCGAAGGTATTGACGACCCACGTTTTCAGGTCCTTGCACTATATGAGGAACTTCGGACTACCAGACAATTCGTCCAACAAGTAGGTAGAGTCATTCGTAACCCTTTACGGACGCCAGGGGTCATTGCTCATGTTATTGACCACAGCAATGGGCGCCAAAAGGAGCTGTGGGATAGTTTCCTAGAATTTGACAATTTGCTGCTTGAAAAAGGTGTAGCAGTTGCAGACTTTGGTAAGAAGCTATTGGATGAATTATCTCGAGCTCTGCCGGATATTGTCTATTTGGATGGCCGATTTCGTTCTCGTTTCAGCCTTTCATCTGTCGATCCATCTGAAGAACTATCACTTCCTCTAACGGTAAACATATCTCACAAACGAAATGGCTTTGATCTAGATCGGCTTTGTGACGAAATTTCCTCAGAATATGAGCAGCAAGACAAAGATTTCCGCTTAGTTTCGGTGGATAATAAAACTAGAGTTTTTCTTTACTTGACCTTTCGCAATTCACCACTTCTACGAACAACTTGCTTTGTCGAATGTCGGCTAGGGATCACAATTATTAGAGAGGTCGGTAAATACCTATGCTTTTATGATAGCGGTGGTAGTATTCCGTATGTTCTCAATAGGTACATTGATCAAATACCAACTGAGGAGATGCGCCGACTGTTTTCCAAAGGGAAGCGAACTCATCTTACTACTGTTAGCTTGCGAAACTCTAATCTAGGTCCAAGAGCTATTCGGTCTCGCACAATTTCTGCTGCCCATTTATACGATACAGTTCCATCCTTTGATGATCACTCTTTCGTCTGCCAGACAGCTCTTGGCTACAGTGAGATAACAAATAAACAGTCAGTCCGCCGATATGTAGGTTTTCAAAGAGGTAAGATCACCGATTCGTCAGACGCAAGGGCAACGTTTCGAGATTACATACAATGGTTAGATATCGTTGAACAACTTCTTACGAATAATTCGGCTTCTTCACCCGAATTTCAACGGTACGCAAAACCATCTGCCCCACCTTCTGACCCTGATCCAATAAATATACTCTTGGACTTGGCTGAAATACAGGACTCGTTCGCCACTAATAGCTACCGAGGTATTCCAGCTGGACAACCCATGACTGTCGAGGACACGTGTTCGGAAGTCAAGGATAAATCGTTCACTATCACCGCCAACGGTATTCTTGCCACAGCTTATATTGAATTCGACCCAACAACAGAACGCTACCATGTATCTTCCACAGACTTAGAAAATCTATATTACTCAACAGACCCACTTTTCAGCCGTGGTTTAGTCAACTACCTTAACCAGACACAGTCTTTTCGTGTGATTCCCAAAAGTGAGGGTAGTCTTTATGCTATTGGCGAGTTCTTTAGTCCTATAATGAAGTTTGGTCCAAGCTACAGGGATGACCAAATTGGCCTTTTTAGCATTTTGCACACAGCCGACTGTGTTGAACGCATAGGTTCTGAGAAAGGCACTGCATGCGCCACTGACGGATCATGCTGGGATAATGAATCGCTTTTTGCAATCATAGATAATTTAGGGCGGGGTTATGATAATGTAGAAGATCTTTTTGGGGATCCCGATATCGTAGTCTGCGATGATCTTGGAATTGAGGCTGCTGACTTCATTATTGCTGATACAAATGGACGTCGCGTCATTTTTGTACACGCTAAAGGCCTTGGCAATCAAGGCAACTCGAGAAAATATGCCGCTAGTCCACTACAAGAAATCTGCAGCCAAGCGACGAAAAACCTGAGATATTTCAGCCGATTCGGGCAGGAGGAGCCACCCAAAGCACGTAAATGGCATAATACAAAATGGCCTGGCGCAAAAGGCGTAGAGGGTGAAGTTCTAAATCGAATTCGCAGGAAGCCGCCTTCCATATCTACCGGGTTAGATCTTTGGAAGGCTATAAAAACCATCATTCGTGATCCATATGCTAACTTAGAAGTGTGGTTGTTTCTTGGGCGATTGCTATCTAAAAGCACCTTCCGTCAGAAGCTGACATCCGGTAAGCCCGCCGCGGAGGCGAAACAAGCCGCCTACCTTATCTTCTCCACAATGAATGATGTCGCTTCCGTAGGTGCGAGACTAAGAGTGATCTGCTCCCCCTAACAAATTACTTGTTGCGCAATGTGGCATTAACACCATATTTATTATTGAAACTACAAATTCCATCATTTGGTAATCACCACACATTCTGACGAAAGGTAAAATGGCATTTACGGAACCTTGGGTAGTGAGTCTTTACATGGAACCTATACAAGTCAACAACTTAGAGGTAATACTTACTTTGCGATTGGCCCTACAGGTCGTTCCCGATCTGTTTCACGCTTAATTACGTTCATACCTTCTCAACCAATAGCACATGCTCGTGACTAATACGGGAGTTCCTTACGTTAAAGGCTCGCCGCGTGGCATGAAGCTCCCGTATCCAATGCTTAGAAAATGATAAACCTAACTCTTGCATCAAATCAATAAAAGTATCTGCCACCTGTACAGGTTGCCCACTTACAATAGCGTCACCCACTACCACAAGGCATTTACCTCCGCCACGTAACACGCGACTCCATTCCATAAAACATTCCTTCATATCCTGGAAGTACTTGGCAGGTGTCGCACCACGTCTGGTAAACTCATCGTGCTTCCCGATCTCCAAATCACGCGCCATACTGACATCACCGTCTATCCAATGAATCCTCTGACGATGGTATTTGTGGTAGTCGTAGGCATTGAGATATGGGGGAGATGTAACGATCAGTGATACAGAATCGTTAGGAACGAATGGTAGGCTTCGTGAGTCCGCTTGATGAATTATTACCGGCGCCCGGTTTGGAATCACTACTTCATGCATATGAGATATGGTTTCCGAGATATTCGTGCGGAACGCTTTGTCCACGTCAGAGGGGTTGACCACGCGAGTGATTCGAGCGTAGCGAGTGTCACTGTCCTGATACGAGACGCGCACGATGATTGAGGAAAAAATAGCAAGCAAAAGTGTGTGCAACGGCTCGTTCTCCTCAAGAATGAGTGACTTTATAGCTGACAGACGCTGCAACACTTCAGTACCGAACCAGTACAGGAAGTTAGGGTTATCAGGAATTAACTCCTTTTTTGGCTTTACTGACGCTAGCCGAGACTCGAGCGATAAAGCAAACTTGCGACCGGCCTTGAGATCGGATATTGTATATAGTGCTGTCTTGGCCTTACTGACGAGCACTGCGACCGCGTTGTTATCGACCCCCACGGATGGGCGCCCCATAAGACTTGCTTCTAGTAGTGTCGTTCCACAGCCACAGAAGGGGTCACAAACAAGTTCTCCCGGCTCCGTCCAAGCCTCGATAGCCTTACGCGGAATCTGTGGGATGAACTTGGCCGGATAAGGATGCAGTGTATGTAAAAACTCTGCTGTGTTCGCATCATGGAAGTCCCACTCTTGTCCCTCCGTGATCACGTCGTTGGCATTTCTTGATTTGCTATATATCGCTTTTCTTTGCATCGCTGTTCCAAATCACGCCCTGAAACACAGAATCGTTTCCTTAGAACCTCTGTTTTCCTTAAAAATATCCCTTGATGGCAATAACTCCATATCGATCAATTCTTCCTGGTGCCAACCAGCGACCGCTCCGATTTCGAACAAGAACCTATCTGTGGCAATTTCTAGACGTTCACCTTCAATCTCAGTACTGTTGTTACCGACCATATAATAGCCACACGAATCGGGCCGCATTAGCGAGTGGGCGGCTCGCATTGCGTCGAGCATATCGAGAAAATACTTAGCGAGTAATGCAGGTAGGTTTCTACGTCGAAAACCTACCGTATCCGAATCGGTATGGTAGTAGTGGGCAATATGGTCAATAAGCCGGACGACAGCTTGCGGAAGCTCCGCCTTTTTAGATTGGAAACGATCCCATTCCGCCTTACGTTGACGCTCCGTTACCTCTCGGGTACCGATCATCATCGCTTCATATTTCTTGTGCCACCTGCGCGAAAGAAGGCCTATCACGACGAGGCTGAGTCGGTCGGTATCGAGATAAGGAAGAGCAGTGGCATACGGAGGCGATGTTACCAGTACATCGACACGACCTCGGAACTCCGAGAAGAGACGATTAATTTCTACTGAGTTTCCCTCCCGAACATCGAGCGAAGGGGGTTGGGGTGGGTGAGGCAACACACTAAGATAAGCGAAAATACGCTCCGTTTGGTTGCATACCTTTTCCTTGAACCGGTCGATAGCTAATCCTCTTTGGTACGGGAGAACTTCCTTTCGTACCCGAAGGTCGGTTGCCTTCTGCCAAGAGACTGAGCGAACTATGTCGCTTAAACATACAAGCATGAAGTCACGATATATACCTTCTGGGAGTCTGTTTATCTCACCCAATATACTAGCCATATCTAAAATAGCTTCGGGATTGAACCAGAGACGAAGATAAGAGAGGTCTTCGCTGTCCCATGTTTGCTCCGGAGCGACCCCTTTATATTGGGCTGTCTCCAGCCAACTCAAGATTCGTGTCCTGAAATCGTTATGAGTTTCAAGTGGAATCGATGCTTTAACTCTTGAGATCAAAACAGATAGGGGATTAAGGTCAGCACCTATGGCAAATCGTCCGAAAGCGATGGCCTCGCATAGAGCAGTACCACTGCCGCACATTGGATCAAGCACAATACCATCTGCCGGTGTATTTGCAATCGTGATCAGACTTCGTACAAGCTGTGGAAAGAATTTACCACGGTATTCATGAAGGTCATGTGGACCGTAGCGTAACCGTCTGTTTTGGTGAAGATTGTTTTGGCCTTGGAGCCCATTTTGTGTCAATTCAAGTGTATTCTGAACGGTCGGGGTCAAAATCGATTTGCCAACTCGTTGCCAATAGGTAAGTCGTTCGCGAAAATAGGATTCATGACGACTGGTATGAATAAGCCAGTACCCTTGATCTTCAATGCAACGATCATCATCTGACAGCAAAGCCTGAAGCTCACGCACGGCCAACGCACGCTCGAATGGCTGTATGTATGGCTTAATTTCGAGTTTTATTGCCTCATTCTCCTTCATAAGAAAAAGCGGCGGCAATATACTGAATTTATTTTGAATGAAATCTGCTTCGGTACTCAAGTCTCAAGATTCCTCCGAATATGATGAGCGGCACACAGAACTTCAATAGGAGTCCTGTCTGTACCAAAAGGTATCGGCACGTCGCGCATCTGAAATGATGGGATATCCATGGGTTGCTTTTCCATGTGGCGTGAGTATTCATCGAGCCTCTTATTGATCCGATCTCTTGCTAAAGCTTCACCAATGGCTTCAGTCAATGCTATGACATGACATGCAGTCAGCGGAGAATGAATTGGCTTGTCTCTAGCTGTCCGCTTGACTGTCCCCATATACGCATCACGCTTATCCACCATTGAGAAATCACAGTAGCCAACCTCTAAATCTGTAGCACAGGCGTCTATGGATTCCTCGATGCCGATAGGGAAGTGGTCTACGGCATCAAGTATCCTGAGGGCCTGCAATCGGAAATACTCAGTGCTCATATACCCAGTCGGCGGGCATTTCTTGGAATCAACCAGGCTCGCAATAACTTGCATTTTCAACTCGTCGTTGAGTCTGTCGGCAGCTCCAATAATTTCAAGCGAATACGCAAGCGACATCGTCAGTTCCGTTTTCATTCGGTGTCGAATGATTGTCTCACTTACATCATGGTCATAGATCAGCCCATTCATCAATTTACGTGGCATCAGCAGAGCGGCATACTTATCATGTTCCACGGATGGAGTACCTTTCTGTATATTCTCGATCCACCAGCGCGTGTGGATTGAAAGTATTGTAGACTGTTTGGCTTGATCCCTGAATCCATAAAGCCGCTGGCCATACTTTTCGGAATAGGCAATTGGGGCACTTTCGTCGTCAGTCAAATATTCATCTAAAATACCCATCCAATCGTGGGTCAAATGACCGGACAGCGCTAACTCAATGAATGCTCCCTGCAAACATATCGAAGTCGATACATCTCCGTTATCGGCTTTCTGTATGGCTTCCTCGTGCCACTCGTTTAGATATAGTAGATGCGAGGGAACTAGCTTTACGCTTAGTAAATTCAATCCCGGTATAAATATGTGACTAGGCATCAATAAAACCCCTGTATGGGATCCGCGACGATCTCACCAAATACAGTATACATGAGGAGAGGAAAGTACCAGCGACAAAGTGTGGAAGAACACCAGAAATCAATTCTTGCTACTCCGGAACCAGTAGGTTCAACGTGCGAAAACCTATCCGAGTAGTGCTGCCGTAGAAGAGATATTTGGGTTAATGGTTCGTCGGCCACAGCAAGAGCCCATTCTCTGATAGCAAGGGAGATTTCCATAGTCCGCAGCTTTCCATCTCCACTGTTACCACCTCGTAGCATGGAGACACCTTGTTTTAAGCCAGTTACTACGAGTTCGGGAAAATATTGCGACCCGACCTTGACCTTCCAGGCTTTCAAGCATTCTGCAATTGGGAACAGTTTATGGAGCGTGCGTAACATTAACTCGATACTAGTTCCTTCAGATGATGTAAAACTTAGCCCCATTGAGCCTGGAGCTTCGGAAAACATCCTGAAAAGTTTTGCTTTGTCAGTCGTCCCTTCTGCCAGATACAACCCTGAGGTATAACACCACAATGGGTCGACGCGAATCTGTTTATGGAGTGTTGTTTCGCCAGACCGAGGCCACTGACCTCTTAAATAGACAATATCGTCTGCGAGCCAATTTGGGCGTTGTCGTGCGATGTACCCATAAGTATTAGATGTGAAGAATTGCTTAATATCAAGGATTTGTCCCGACTGTGATGGTATACCGATCCATTCAACAAGTCCAGATGCCGATGTGGTGGAGTCTCTGACGATAGAGTCCTCTATTTCATGCAACACCTTCAGGAATAGCTCACCAAAACCATTGAGCCCGCCGACGTGTATTTCATCAGACCGACTTGTGCCCCCGGGTTGCCGAGCACCTTTCTTGAAGGGCCGACGTAATGACGCAGTTACACGGTCACTTTCACGAAGCAAAACACCTGCGTTACTTAGGTCTTGCCTCTTTACCTCAGTCAGAATAGCTTCCATTGCCGCTTTATGAGTGTAGTAAAAAGCCAAGTAGTCTTCATTCGCGCCAGTAACATCGGGGCGAACCTCGGCCATGTATTCTCGGTCTTTGTCATTCAGCTCTTGGCGGCAAGAAATCAACGGTTGAGTGTCCGGTGTTCCGGGTAGCCCTTGTGATATGTAGTATTCTTGCAGTAGCTCGGCCCCATCGCCGGCCATGAAATATGCGCTGTCTTCGCCGAGAGAAAACGTAAACCTTATATCTCCAGGGCATAGCTTACGAAAGTGGTCAACGGCGAATCGAACGAGGTTCGGCTCCTTCTGCGAGAAGGAGATCGTCGGTACAATTATGCCCGGTTTGTTTGTATCCTCGGAACCCTTTGCACCGTCCCCACTGTACAACCCAAAAAATGCTATTAATGCCTCGGTAAGGGGAACGGTCTTAGCAATTCGTACAGCGTCTCCTTTTCCATCACTCCGCTGGACTACCAGAGTAGACCCCTCGTCTTGCCACTGATACGCTCGTCGATATACGCGATCTTTGGCATCGGTAACTAACCGTCCAATGACCTCTCCCTTGGTCCGTATCAGGAAGTCTTCAACCCGTATATACCCAAGCATCAAGTTCTCTGTCCTATATAGTTCCTTGCCAACAAAATCCTCAGCTCAGAATTAAGCTTTTCGGCATACCTCATTCTACAATGCCTGTGGTCTTATAACAAGAAACCTTCGTGATGGGTTGAACACAGCGAGGCAACAATAGCTTATTTTGTGTAACAGGTCTGGTCGTCCCTACATCGGATTTCTGTTGAACAAAACTGACTTTAATCCTAACTCTGCGGCGCTACTTCTGTGTTGACAACTCAACCATGCTAAGATCTTCTATTGTATTTCAAGGAAGCCAATGTTAGAATTCGATAAAGCGTTCATCCGTTTGGCGAAGATTACATGTAGGCGTAGCCAATGGAGCAAAAGACCAGGGAATACCAAACCGTCCTTCTATCAGCTCTCCTCCACGATGTTGGCAAGCTTTGGGGTCAGGGGGCCTTTACAACACAAGAGAAGGGGCAACATCCAAGATTCTCGGTCGAATTTGTTGATACATTTGCCGACATTTTCGCATCGGTCACAGATATTCGTCTGCTAAATAAACTTGTACAGCGTCACCATGACGATGAGCAACATTTCGATCCAGAGTTCCTTATCCAAAACATAGAAGACAGGCATGAACGAACGTTGGCAACGGTGATAAACCGGGCCGACAAATTATCATCTGCGCAACCAATCTCTGGCTTTGGTCAGTGGCAGGATTACTTAGAAACCCCTTTGGTAGCAGTTCTCGAAAGGGTAAACCACGTCGATAAAGGAGACATGCGATTTAGATATCATGCTCAGCCACTTAAATCAGTGCCTTATCTCGACGTGATTTTTCCAGGCGAATTTCCCATGTTCGGCCGAGAAGAGTTAGCTCAACATGCCGCAAGATTTAGGGAGAAATTTCACAAATTTCTCGAAAGAAAAGAAGTTGGGGCTCTGGACACGAACAATTTCGAGTGCGCGATATTACAGGTCTTGAGCTTGCTACATGAATATGGGTGGTGCATCCCTAGCAATGTTCAAGAAACTGTCCCAGATGTATCCCTCTACGACCATCTCAAAACTACAGCGGCAGTAGCCTCTTGCCTATATTTATACCACGCCGATATGCAAACACTCGATGAAAAAGAGGTTGGTCGAGCGGACGTCAATCGTTTCTGCCTAGTTGCTGGCGACCTATCCGGGATTCAGAGGTATATATTCGATATAGCCGGGGCAGGTGTCGGTGGTGGAGTAGCTCGCCGCCTAAGGTCACGTTCCTTTTTCATCCAGATCACTGCCGAAATCGCATCCCATTTGATCCTCAATAGACTCGGACTGTCTATCGGGGTACACACAATTATGAACTCTGGAGGTCGCTTTTACCTGTTGTTACCGAATCTCCCCCAAGTAAAGGCGATTCTGCATGAGGTTGCATATGACGTGGATAATTGGTTTCTTAAACTGCTAAATGGAGAACTAGCACTCAATTTGGCTTACGTTGACTTCGCAGACACAGATCTTGAGTTGAAGGCGAATCAATTGAGTGGGTTCGGTAAGATTATGGGGCGACTTAACGTGGCTCTCAGCGGTCAGAAGCAGAATAGATTTGTAAAAGCACTGTGTCCTTCGCAAGGCTGGTCAGAAGACTCTTTCGTGATAGAGGAAGCTTTCCACAGCCAGAATGCGTGTATTTCTTGTAGAAAGTTCCCCGAGGTTGAGGATGGCTTATGTTCATACTGCAGACTTGATCAAGACATCGGTGCTCTCCTGCCTGATACCAAATATGTTGCCTTTTTCAATTCTCCAGCAGGTATGGTTCCTGTGCTAGGGTACTCTGTTTCCTTGTTAACATCTTGGCCGGCAAGCTTTCAACAGGAGAAGCCGTATCTGGTCATGAAGCTGAACGACCCCGATTTGACAGAAATACTGGGGTACCCTGCCATGTCTAAATACTTAGCAACGTTCGTAGCAAAGGCAGACAACTGTGAAATATGTAAAGAAGCTAGAAGTCCTATCGCTACATTTGAGTGTATTGCGGGGCGTTCAAATGGCCAGAAACTATTGGGCTTTCTTAAGGTCGATGTAGATCAGCTTGGAGAGTCATTAATTTTTGGATTGAAGAGCGACAAGAGCGCTATCGATACGATGTCTCGCATCTCCACACTCAGTCGCATGCTTGACCTATTCTTTGCAGGTTGGGTCGAATTCCTGGCAAGGGAAAGTAGCTCTATATACACAGTATTTTCCGGTGGTGATGATCTTTTCTTAGTTGGTCCATGGGACACTATTTTGGAGCTGGTAGAGAAGATTAGGGCAGATTTTGGCAGGTTCACTGGCAATCCCAGCCTCACAATTAGCGCCGGCGTTACCATCGCTAGGCATGATCTCCCAGTTGCGAGTGCCACCCGGCTCACTGAAGAGGCGCTTGAACAATCGAAACAGCAAGGGCGTGACCGAATAACAATTCTAGGAAGTACTTTGACTTGGTCTGATTGGGAACGAGTAAAATCTGAATGGCAATATCTCCGCCATTTCGTTGGACAAGCGTCATCGGCTTTTTTGTATAGTCTAATAGAATTCTCCACGATGTGGCTGAGGTACAGAAAAACAGGGGATACCTTAGGGCTACGTTACCATCCTTTGCTTGCCTACAGCATATCTAGAAATCTCGATCCGAAAAGAACCCCCGAACTATGTGCTTGGGCAGATAAGATACTAGCTCTACGTCCGGGCAACAGGGACCACGAAATAATCTTGGATAACTTGGGTCTTATAGCGAGCTTGTTGATCTACAGCAAAAGAGGAGGTGGCCAATGAGACAACATGAACAACGCAGGGAGCGTCACCCACCAGAACAGGAACGAAAGCAGCTTCTACTTCCTGTAGGCTATCTCCAAGAAGGCTACTTTGATAAAGACGGTCACATACTGCCAGAGGTAATTGAGAAATGGCCAATGGAGTTAGCACAGATATTTCTCAGGGGTGGGTTAACATCGACGCAGTTGCGGAGGTTCTTTAATCGAGCCAGAGCCATTGAGCAGCAGGACTTGCCATTTGAAAGATTGAGGGAGGAGATCTTGGGCCTCAAACCGATTGTAGCAGCAAGTGTCGGCAGGGGCGTCGCTCCTGATGTATTTAAGGTTTTCATAGACAAGAATGTTGATCAGGCTACTAGGTCGCAAACTAATTTTAGCCGTGGGTTCCTGACACACTTTCAAAGCGTGGTGGCTTATCTAAAATACTACGAGAAAATGTTTCAAAAGGGAGGGAGTAGATGACAACTCAATTAAAGCTCAAAAAGTACATATCAATTAACGGCACTATAGTCTGCAAAACGGGACTCCGGATTGGTGGCTCAAAGGAAGAATTGGAAATAGGAGGTACGGATAGTCCCATCATTCGTGACCCAGTAGATAAATTACCTTATATACCCGGCTCATCACTTAAAGGCAAGATGAGATCATTATTGGAATACCATTATGGAAGAGTAGGTTGGAAATATGACCCGAGAAAAAGACGTGCTTATCATGACAAAATGAGTGGTGAACCCTGTGGGTGCCAACAAAGCCTTGATGAATGTCCTGTATGTACGATATTCGGTCCCCACAAAGCTTCAGGGCATAATCTCGGACCATCAAGGCTTATTGTTCGGGATGCTGTTTTGTCAGATAGTTCAAAAGCAGAGTTGGAGAAACTAACAGGAGAAGGATTGCAGCAGGCTGAGGTTAAGACAGAGAATGTAATTAACCGACGCACAGGCGTAGCTGAACACCCTCGCCATATGGAGCGAGTTCCTAAAGGCACGACTTTTAACCTTAATCTGTCTCTCCGTATTTTTGAAGGGGATGACGAGCAGAAAATGCGCAGCTACGTTGACGAAGCGTTAAGTCTATTACAAAAGGACTACCTCGGAGGTTCAGGTACAAGAGGTTATGGCTGGGTAGAGGTCAAGGAGCTTAATTGGTCAGAGTAAAGGCGACTGATGGATTGGTATCAGATTAAATTCAAGTCAGAATCTTGGCATGCCTCTGCATGGCAAGCCGATACAATATGGGGGCATCTCTGCTGGGGTTTGCGATATACCCGTGGTGAAAACACCCTGCGCAAGTTCATTTCTGCTTACGAGCGAGGCGCTCCACCTCTTCTTATATCCAACGGATTTCCAGAGGAATTGCTACCACGTCCTATCGTCGTCGAACCAGCCCTGGATGAGAGCCTGAGCTTACTTCAGCAACGAAAAGAGTTCCGCGATAGGAAAATGACAAGGAACATCAGGTTCTTATCGGCCGAAGAGTTTTTAAGTGCCATTCGCGGGGAGCAATTTATTCCCAGTCCTAAGGATGGTATCGAGACTACGATATTAACATTGAAGAATCAGATTAACCGCATAACCAGCACGACCGGGGCAAAAGGTGCAGGCCAGCTTTATAATTTCGAGCAGTATAAATGGACATCAATCTCAATTTATCTCAAGATAGAGCATGAGTATGTGGAAACAACACGAGAACTTTTTGAAAATTTAGCTCGATCTGGATATGGAAAGCGGAAGTCCGTTGGTTACGGACAAGTCAAATTAGTAGACTTCGAACCCTTCTCGGGTTTTTCCAGCCCGAAGGGTGCCAATGGCTTTGTCACCCTGTCCAACTTTGTGCCAGGTGCACAGGATCCGACACATGGTTACTGGGACATTATTGTTAAATACGGTAAGCTAGGCGAAGAATATGCTACAGGGCAGAACCCATTCAAGAAACCCTTAATAATGTTCACCGCGGGTTCCTGTTTTTACGATTCGCCATGCCGCGAATTTTATGGCAGGCTCGTGCATGCTTTGAGTGAATCTGAGCCTCAGGTCATGCAGTACGCCTACGCTCTCCCTGTACCGATTAAACTACCGATGAATTCAGCCGTAAACGCTATTACAAGCGAAGTACTCGCTGAGAACAAGCAATGAAACTAGATAAGCTAACTACCCCCGAATTGTATTCTATTCTGATAAATCTGAAGCCGCTGGAGGACTCGGTTTTACCTGTTGCGCACGGTCATTGGGTATACGCCATGTTTCTGAGGATACTGAATGAATCCACTCCTTTGCTAGCCAATGAGTTGCATGGCTCAGATGCTCTCAAGCCTTTTACCGTATCTGCGTTGCAGGGTAAAGCCGGGCGCTTTAGGAACACCCTAAAGCTAAATCCAGGGACAGTTTACCCCATACGGCTGACATTTCTTAATGGCGAAATTTTTGGGACGTTCTTGAACAGTGCCATGAAGTGGGCAGACAAGGCCCTGGAAATAGGGCCAGCTACCGTACGAATGGATAACATAAGCACGTTCGCGAGGGCCGATAAGGCCGTCGCTTATAGCAACTATCAAGATATCCTTGATTCAGCATCTGCAGACCGACATATTGAGTTGGAATTTCTCTCACCCACAGCCTTTCGGTCAGGGGGCAAACGTAATGTCGTTTTCCCCGAGCCTAAACTTGTCTTTGGAAGCTCTCTGACCAAGTGGCAGGCTTTTTCAGCAATTAAGATCGAGGCAGACGTTGCTCCTTATCTTGAGAAAATTTTGGTCTCACGCTATCGTCTAATCACACGTATTCTTGACTTTGGCAATTACCAGGAAATAGGCTTCACCGGCCGCTGCCGGTTTGAACTGGATAAGACTATCTCAGACGAAGTAGCAGTTGCTATTAACGCACTCGCTGACTTTGCTCTTTACTGCGGCACCGGCGCCAAGACCACCATGGGTATGGGCCAGACGAGAAGAGCGAAGTGAGCAATGTACCTTAACAACTGAATAGTCCTAAAACAATAATCCTCGAAAGGGGATTGATACCCCCCACTCTCTGTTCCTGTGCCATAGAGCGAGATGACATATCAACAAGAAGTAAGTAATCCTCGCAAGGGGATTGAAACTCGCTTTGCTGGTCGTAACCATTTTCAAACCTCCTTTGTCCGGAAGGACTTAATCCTCGAAAGGGGATTGGAGTACATCAATCGTCCCCTTGTCCCCTATGTTAAGGTCAAGCTAGAAGTAATCCTCGAAAGGGGATTGTAACCAGTCCCTCATAATGAAGGTGTAAGGCCGACTGTTAACAGGTCCGAAAGTAAGTAATCCTCGAAAGGGGATTGAAACTCTGGTTTGAGAGCTTGAACTATTTGGCGGGTTCCGAAGGACGTAATCCTCGAAAGGGGATTGACACGGTGTTGGGGCCTGGCTACACTTATGGGAAGCTAGGCTCTATCACCGGGTGCAGAGGGATACCAATGAGGGAAAAAGGAAAGTCTAAGCTCTTCTGGGGTATGGTTTCGGAAGACCGCGACCTTGTATTCTTTGCCATCGGTTTTTTGGCGTGGGTATTCGATTTCGTGGCCAGAGTCGTAGGACTTGCTACCGGTTCTTGGCTGTGGGTCGCCCTCCAGATTGCCATACCCGTATTCTTTGCCCTAGGAATTGCGCTCTACATAAGGAAGCACTATAGACTGACGCAGCAACTCACTTCCCAGAAGCATCTTCCCATTGTTGTTACAGTTGGGAAGCCTCTAGACCAAGCCCAGGAGGCGCTTGTTTCCGCCCAGCAGGCGATTACAAAGCTAACGGGCTTCCGGGCTTTCAAGCAGTTAGAAGAGACCTTCAATGTGCGGTATCAGCACTTGATGCCCCATGAAAGCAGGCGTCTTCAGCCTAACCCAGAACAATGGAGAGACTTCATTGAAGATGCCCAGCGGAGTATTCACCGCTTTTCAGACGCTCTACCTGGCGAAAAGTTATACCACGTTTTTATTTTCGGTCCGGCTTCCCTGGCTCTGGGGCTGGGGGTGGCTTTCGGAACCAAACACCCTGCTGTTGTGTATCAGAAGGTGAACGACCAGTATCAGCCCGTGGTCAACCTGATGGAGGATGTGCGCCGCATAAAAAAGATTATCAAGGAGGAGGAATACAAGTACATTCAGATATCCTATCCACGCAGTCTGGCTGCGGATACAGCCGTGGTGCTTGATATGGCCAGTCATACTGCCGTCAGTGATGTAAGCCGCTATCTGAAAGAAAAAGGAACCGACATGGAAATTGTGCACGTCTCCAGCACCTACGCGGGTGACCTTGCCGAGGACGATTGGAGCAGGCCGGTTGAGGAGCTCTACTCGCTCTTTCACGAGCTCCAAAGCAAAGGAGGCGCGGCGAGGTATCACCTTTTTCATACCATGCCTGTGACGATGGCCTTTACGCTCGGTATGGCGTTGGGTAACTTCCTGCCAATTACAGTCTATAACTGGGAGACTCCGGAGGCGACCTATTACCCTGTCCTCAAGCTCAATGAAATAGAAAGCTTTGTATGAGTATCGTCAAATTGAGTCAGAACATTAACAATTGAATATTCCCGAAGAATGTAATCCTCGTAAGGGGATTGAAACTGGTCTTCACAAACTATTGCTGGGTATCCGCCCTTCTCTTGTCCGGAAGGATGTAATCCTCGCAAGGGGATTGAAACCAGCATTACTGGTGGAAGGCGTAAAAGTAATCAAGAGAGCATCTAATCCTCGAAAGGGGATTGAAACACACTCTGCCTTATCTTTGGCGTGTTGGGCTTGTCCGGAAGGATGTAATCCTCGCAAGGGGATAAAGGCATCGCTCTCGGCATGGGCGAAAGAAGTCAGGAGTGCGTGATGAGTGATGAAGAGGCTGGACAGTTAAGAGAGAAAAAATGAGGGATGTTAGCTATCTTATTAACGAAGCGATTGGCCGGCTCATTAATGATTTCCGTCTCAATCCGCAAATGTACTTCACTGAAGAAGATGTGCGATGGCGACTCATGAAGCAACTGGAGGTCGAGTTAACTCAGCAAGACCGGCAAGGTGTGCAACTTCAAGACGGCTATACATCCGTTGTTCACGGTGAGTATCCGACGCCCTTTCGCTGCTCGATGGCTAATCGCTCATTCAGGCTAGTGGACATAGAAAGCAAAGTTCAAAGGGGACATTTTGACGTAGTGCTTTTGAATTCATCCGCAGCAGCGCAGTGTGCCTTCGAAATCGTCCGTTCGCAATACTATAAAGCTTTCCTTCGTGCGTTGCCTCACATACCGCTGCCTTTCCTTGACTGTGTCATCGAGATTAAACTTTATCGTGACCTTGCCCATCCAAACCGGACAGAGTCGGCCGGACAACAAGCGGAATATGCTGTGCAAGCTGTCAACAAAGTCGCTGCAGCCTTGGATGCCCAGGCTGCATACTACCGCCGACCGTTTGCACGACGAGGCATTGTTCTCATGCTTGATAATTCTCACCTGGTCTGTAGCGGTGATATTCAAGGAGCGCGAGACTATTTTAGGAAGACATTTGAAGAGGCACTGGATTTTAACTCGCTTCCGGATACGCTTATCGCTATTTGGGTTACCACGGACGAGAAGCGGGAATATCGCGGAATGAGACAACCGCGTACTATATAGAAGATGTTGCACAAAAGGGCGTTTTGGGACACCACTCGAAATTCTATTGAATCCGATGTTACGCGAACTTCTGGGCTGACACGATGACGTGCCATGTGATATAACTAATACAGCAAAATCTCCGATAGGGGCGAACAATGAGAACTAACGGCAATACCATCTTGATTACTGGCGGAGCTACGGGAATCGGTTTCGCTCTGGCCGAAGCCTTCGTTAAAGCGGGCAACGAGGTTTTGATTTGCGGAAGAAGGGAGGCCAAACTGAAAGAGGCCAGGGCAAAACTATCCCAGATACAGACGATACCATGCGACCTATTGAAAAAGGAGGACCGCGAATCCTTCTGCGACTGGGTTAGAGAAAATTACAAAGAACTGAACATCTTGGTGAACAACGCCGGAATTCAAAGGGCCATCAACCTGAGGAAAGGGACAACAGAGCTGTTCGGTGGCGAGGACGAAGTCCAAATCAACTTTGCTGCTCCAATCCACATATCGGCATACTTCGCTTCGCTCCTTATGAAGAAAAAAGAAGCGGCCATCATCAATGTTTCCTCGGGCTTGGGTTTCGTTCCGATAGCCGCTATGCCTGTCTATTGCGCAACCAAGGCGGGAATCCATATGTTCAGCATATCCTTGAGACACCAGTTGAAAGATACTCCTGTAAGAGTATTCGAAATAGTGCCGCCTGCGGTTGATACAGAACTAGGCAATGGTGCCACCGGTGAATCAGACCAGCAATATAGGGGCATCCCGCCATCTGAAGTCGCAACAGAGACCTTGAGAGCTCTCAAGAACGACGAATACGAGGTAGTTATCGGCGAGGCCAAGGGGCTCGTGGAGGGATCGAGAAAGGACTTTGAAAAGACCTTTCAAGAACTTAACAACTGGTGACGCCGGCTGGAAATCAGATGCCACCACGACAGGCAGCCACAAATATACTGGTATGAGGCGTCCACTAACAAAAGTCCAGAGTGTTCAATAATAAGGATTATCTTTCTTCTGCTTACTAAATCAACGGGGCTGTGAGACTATGGAACAAGAAGCCATAAACGGTAGGAAGAACGATGAGTTGGGAAACATTCTACAAATGCTCCCGCAGATGATGGAGCAGCTACGGACAGAATTCGAACTCATTTTCGGAAAACAACTGACTTCGGACTTCTCCAGTGCTGAATTGGGTTCCCTTGAACGCAGGTTTAAGAAGCTATATCGCATCGCTCAACAATTTAAGGTAGTGAAAGACAAAGAGCTCACTCCCGTATCAGCCAGAGAGAGACTTTCTCTAATGAATGACTATTTACGATTAATTATACGTAGGATCCCTAAGAATCGAGAACCATTAGACTATATGATTGAATCACTCAAGCGTCTCAGGCAGGTCCCATCAAATCAAGATCTGCCAGAGGGCTTGGACTTTACCTCGAAATACGATGGGCTCTGCATCTTCATCGATAAACTGCTTGCGGTTGTTCCTAAGTCTAGTGTTAATCTATTCCTTAACAGTGGCTTGACCGAACATCAACTTGTACCACAATTGCAACGTGCACTTAATAATCTGTCTCTGCCTAAAGGATTAAGAACGCCTCCGAGACGAGCAACAATGCAGACTGTGGAGAAGCTAAAGCTGGCGCTTCATGATGTCACAACCGATTGGGAAGTCCTCATTGACCTAATCTACGGACTCATTCTCCTTAAGGAGGGGCAGAGCCCGACTTGGAGTAATACACGCAAGGTGACACTGTGGGATAAAGTCGGAAAGCTGGGTCAGGAACCCAATCTGGCTGCTTTGGTGAAGCCTGAATGGGTTACCGCTCGGAACGCCATTGCCCATGGAAGGGCGCTCTTTATCCCATCTGAAACAGGCATAAGGTTCCAAGATAGGAAAAGGGTAGTTTTCTGGACGTTGTCGCAAGCGTATCTTGAGGCAGTCGATATATACCTCGCAAACCAGGCTATGCTTGGTATATGGAACATCGTACAGACAGCTGGTTTAACGGATTTCATAGAACGACTAACACAGTTGAGGGTGTTAGCACAACAATAGCTTGTTTCGTTATCTTCGGAGAAAAAAAGGGCTAGGCATCCCGATACCGGGAATACCCAGCCCTATCTATTCTAACATCTAGTGGCTATTGTCAGTAAAGACCTAGCTTTTACCGATTCTGAACATCTTGGTGCCACATACCGGACAGGTGCCCTGAGTCGCCGGTTTGCCGTTCTTCATGGTTATACCCCTG
>Ga0315543_1002043_pt1 | contig 20500 bp, 11 predicted proteins | sample SalMarSW160210MG_2_FD_203098 | JGI IMG/M metagenome (GOLD analysis project Ga0315543, IMG submission 203098) | Salt marsh sediment microbial communities from the Plum Island Ecosystem LTER, Massachusetts, United States - Salt Marsh Sediment SW1601-210 ...
CATTGTGATTACGCCTTTTGTTTTTCATGATCTGTCTCCTGAATTTTTTATCGTCTCAGGCGACAAATCCACCTTAATTATGCGCCCAGTTTTTGGGGAGTATTATAATCCACGTAGTCGCCTACACCGTCAAGGTCCAGCGCCATACCTTCTTTTCCTTCAACAAAGTTCGGGTCGCCCATCAAAATACCATGGAGCTCGTTGCCGAAATTGTCATTCGCATCGTTCTCAAATGCGTAATATGCCACCAAGCCTTCGGTGCCAGAATCCGGTCGGAAACCCGCACCGCAACCGCTCGCAGTGGATGCACGTTTTAGATTATATCCGCGCACTTCACCGCCGGTGAGATGAAAAATCTTGCCAGTATTCCGTTTTTCATCTTACTTCTGACACTTCTGAGCGATATTATACAAATAGATGGTGCTCTTGCCGAGTCAAAGGCGGCAGCCAAGAAATAGTACGTTCGTGGGTTGCAGGTCGGGTTGCAGAGTGTATCATTCTGACAAAGATATAGTATTACCAGCCAAGCGAATTAATTCGCGTGGTTTCTTTTTAAGGATTGAGCGATAGAATAGATACAATGTGAGTCAATGCATCGAGCAGACATGGCAAGAACTAAATAATTTAGGAGGTTGTCAAATGAATCACAGGCTTATAATTATTTTGTTGGCAGCCGTAATGGCAGGTGGAACCTGTTTAGCTCAGCCAGACCAGCCAACGATTAAAGAAGACTTCAAGCCCTCGACCTTGAACCAACCCGGTCAGCAGTATCCGCAGGTTAACTCTCAAGACTATGCTCGATTTCGCATCATGGCACCCCAAGCCCAAAGCGTCAGGATAAGTCTGGGCGGACGCGGGGGCACCATCCTCACCAAAGCCGAGGACGGCTCCTGGATGGGCACCACGGCAAGACCACTGGATGAAGGCTTTCACTACTATCATCTCACGATTGATGGAGGGACATTTAACGATCCCGGCACGTTGAACTTTTACGGTTCAACTCGTTGGGAAAGCGGCATCGAGATACCTGCTCATGACCAGGATTTCTTCGCCCTCAAGGACGTTTCCCACGGCCGAGTGCAGCAGATTCTTTTCCCATCTAAAAGTACCAACACCTCACGCCGCGCCTTTGTGTACACGCCACCTGACTACGACAAGGACCTGACCAAACGATATCCGGTACTGTACCTGCAGCACGGCTGGGGCGAGGATGAAACTGCCTGGAGCAACCAAGGCCACGCCAACCTGATCATGGACAACCTGATCGCCGCAGGCAAGGCCAGGCCCTTTATCATCGTGATGACCTACGGCATGACAAACGAAATCCGGTTCGGCGGCATCAGAAATTTCGATATCGGTCCCTTCCAGACGGTTCTCGTCGACGAGTTGATCCCCTACGTCGATGCCAACTTCCGTACGCTCTCCGATCAACCCCATCGCGCCATGGCTGGCCTCTCCATGGGCGGAATGGAAACCAAGTCGATTACCCTGAAGAATCTCGATAAGTTTTCCAACATCGGCCTCTTCAGCGGCGGTACCATCTCTCCGGATGATGTCAACAACACACCCGGTTTCAAGGAGAAGGTTAAGCTGGTATTCGTTAGCTACGGCAGCCGCGAACTCGGCGGCGGTCGTCGCGGTTTTGTTGGCGATCCTAAGGCGAACGCTGACGCATTGAAACAAGCCGGTATCAACAGTGTATTTTACGCCTCCCCGGATACGGCCCACGAGTTCCAGTCCTGGCGCCGCAGCCTGCACGAGTTCGCTCAACTACTGTTCAAGGAAAACATTTCCAGTTCCCTTACACCTCCGAGGGAAGACCTTTCCAACTCCGTTACTCCCCCGGCTGGAACAAAGCTGGTGATCCGGGTCGCGTGTGGGGCCTATCAGCCCTACACCGACAAGAATGGTAACCTGTGGCTGCCTGATGAAGTCAAGGCTCCCGGCGCGTCGCTGGGCCCACTGGATGGAATGACCATCGAGCGGACGGAGATCTACGAAGTCCCGAATGTCGCGTTCCCCCAGATCTTCCAGACCGAGCGGTACAGTATGAGCGCGTACGAGTTCAATCTTCCCAACGGCAAGTACACCGTCCGACTGCATTTTGCAGAGACCTTTACGGGCATCATGGACGTTGGTCAGCGGGTGTATTCGTTTGCCGTACAGGGACAGGAGCCGGAGAAGGATTTCGACATCTTCAAGGAAGCCGGCGGGCCGTACAAGGCGATCCAGCGAGAGTACAAGGGTGTTGAGGTAACCGACGGCAAGCTGAGGATTACGTTTACACCGAATATAGAAAATCCGACAATCAACGGCATCGAGATATTCGCCGAATAAACGCGTTGTCAATCCAGGAGTGAGAATGTATGAAAAGTAACAATAAATTCCATTCTTACAATAAAAGAAAAACGAGACAAGAAAAGCATCTATTAACAGCGAATCTTAAAAAAGATTTATAAAGAGGTCATCAAATGAACAACAAGCTGATCAAGATTTTATTGGCAATGGCGCTAACAAGTGTGATCTGTATAGCCCAAACAGACCAGGCTTCTGGTGTCGAAGACTTCAAACCGACATCTTCCAATCAACCGGGCAAGCAGTATCCCCAGGTCAACTCGGAAGGTCGTGTCCGGGCTCGCATCGTTGCGCCTAACGCCAAGAGTGTTCTGTTGGATATAGGCGGTGTAAGATACCCTATGACCAAGGGCGAGGACGGCGCTTGGATCGGTGACTCGGAGCCTCAGGATGAAGGTTTTCACTATTACCAGCTCAATATCGATGGGGCACAGGTTCCGGACCCAGGCAGCATGTTCTTCTACGGCGCCAGTCGCTGGGGCAGCGGTATTGAAGTCCCCTCCAAGAATCAGGACTTCTACGCTCTCAAGGACGTCCCCCACGGTCAGTTACGCCAGAATCTCTATTACTCCAAGGTCAGCAGTACCGCGCGTCGCTGCTTCGTCTACACACCACCGGACTATGACAAGGATCCCACGGTCCGCTACCCCGTACTGTTTCTCCAGCACGGCGGCGGCGAAGATGAGACCGGCTGGCCCGGTCAGGGAAAGACCAATCTGATCATGGATAACCTGATTGCCGAGGGCAAGGTCAGGCCCTTCATCATCGTCATGGACAACGGAACCTGGACAATGACTCGCCCGCCCCAACGCGGCGAAGGTGGGCGGCGGCCTGGTGGCTGGCCCCCCGAAGGCTGGGCCGACAACTTCAAGAAGACCCTTCTTGAGGACATAATCCCGATGATCGATGACAACTATCGCACGCTTGCGGACCAATCGCATCGGGCCATGGCCGGACTGTCCATGGGTGGCATGCAGACCAATGCCATCGCTATGGAGAACCTGGATGTGTTCTCGCACATCGGCATCTTCAGCGGAGGCACGGTTGGCGATCCGGCTACGGCGCACAACGGCGTGATGGCCAATGCCGAAGAGTTCAACAAGAAAGTCAAGCTGATCTTCCAGAGTTGCGGTTCGCGTGAACGACCCGACAGTGTGCGTGCCAATCACGAGCAACTCAAGGCCGCCGGGATCAACAGTGTTTGTTACATCTCACCCAATACCGCGCACGAATGGCAGACGTGGCGCCGCAGCCTGCATGAGTTCGCTCAACTGCTGTTCAAGGAAGATATTTCCAGCTCCGTCACTTCGCCTGCGGCACCGGCCCTTGCACGCGACGACTCGGCCTCGCCGGGCGCTCGTAGAGGCGGTGGGCGAGGCGGCTTCGGTGGACCAATCGAGTTGGGTCCGGACGACAAGCCCGCCTTCGCAGACCCACCCTCTGGGTTCAATGCCAGGCGCGAGAATGTCCCTCACGGCGAGTTGACGATGGTTCAGTATGACTCCAAGACGGTATCAGTCAGGTCAGATGGAGCGTCAAGGAAGAATCAGTGGCCCGGGGCAATAAGCTTCTGAGAAATCTACTTGTTGAGGCATGCTGGGTGTCGCTGCGATACAATCAGTGGGCCCGTTATCATAAAAAAACTGGGGCCTATGCAACTGCATAGGCCCCAAAATGAGGCGTAAATCCTTATACAATTTCTTACCGGCTTTCTACAACTCCGGCCATAATTGCTCCTCAAGCCAGGATGACGCCAACCTCGCATAATCGCCAAAGTCAACGTCGCCATCGTCATCAAGATCGGCTACAAGCGTAACATCTTCTGTAGCAGTATCCAGCCACTCATTAGCCATAATCTCAAGGTCAGACTCGTCTACCACACAATCGTCATTGAGATCTCCGACAGGCTGTAGCTGCGATGGTACACATCGAGGCCAGTGCAACCTGATGTCATCGAAGTACATAGAGCCTGTGCCTGCAGATGCAGGAGCAGCCTTGTTGCCAACACCAAGGGTCATCTTGGCAATGGCTGCTGTATTTACGCCAGCATTGCTGAACTCCCGCATGTCAATGTTGAAATCCTGCCATTCATATATCTGTGTTGTATTTGGCTCGGGATACTCAACGAGATGGGAGTTATCATCATCGTCTTCGACGATGACGTAGAGCCTGTCGGCATCGTTGCTCAGTATGCCAATATCCTGCGATTGTGTGAACGGCCCCGTTGGAGTAACGGTACCGGTAATGCTAACGTTGGAGAAGACTGCTTCGGCCGTCTGAAATTCTTCATGTGAGAGCACATGCAAGCCAATGTAGGTATTGGCGCTCATCGGGATGTTAGCCATTGATGGATTATCACCCTCAATGTCAACCCAGATGTTGCCGTCAACCGAATGCTCAGCATAGAAGTCATTCTGAACGCGTCTTATTCTCACCCAATGCGGTGGGTTGTGCACGGGGTCTCCGGCTTCTGTCCAGGCGGTAGTCGTTTCACCTGCAAGGGGGCGATACATGAATTCGACGCCCTGCTGCTCCGGCGTGACGGATACTAGAACTTGCGCAGAGTCCGCATCGAGTGTTTCACGAATCATTACTCCAGCCTTGGACCACTCATGCACGTCAGTAAGACTCTCGACCTTAGCTGTGATTGAGCCTTCGCCTGAAAGCTGCTTGTACGCATAGTGGAATGAGTCGGATAAATCGTAAATATCGGAGCCTGCTCCGGTCATTGCGTAAGTTTGTGTCGCTGCATTGTAGCTTATGCCTCCGACAGACTGTCGATAACCCCGGAACCAGATAGTCAAGGCTGCGACTCCTTCTGCCGTCCAGTCCTGTGGTGTATCCCAGGTACGTATAGCTTCTGAGACATACGGATCATTCACATTATTGTAATCCATCGGCATCGATTGGCCGGACACGTGGACGATAAGGGTCTCTATGATATTGCCCTGATAGTATGGGCTATCCGTACTCCAAATGTCGTGACCGACGGCTGAACCGGTGTCGTTGCCGGGATTCTCCGGTAGATACTGATCCGCCGAATAGCCAACACCGTCTACCCAGGTCTGGAAGACCCTGTCTGGAGAGTTGTTATTGTAGCCCTCAAAATCGTCCACAATAAGATAATCAGCTATGGTAAAGCTCCAGATTTTGCCTTTGCTGATAGTTGCATCGGGATTGATCTCATCGATCCGCCAGTAGTAAGTTTGGCCGCGCTCAAAATCTTCAGGTGGCGTGTAATTGTTAGCATCCTGCTGGCCTCGATATATGCCTGTGATATCGGACGCATCGGCGGCATCTACAGCAGCATAATCAGTGCCGAAATACACATTGTGATGTAAAGCATCATCTCCGGGCGACCAGCTAATAGGCAACTCCGTTTCTGCATCTATTAAATCCATTACTCTTCCAACAGCAGGCTTCTGATTCCAGGCACGCAGCGGGTCAATTCGCATCACTGTCTTAATCTCTTCCTGCGTTAGTGCCACATCATAGATGCGAAAATCATCCAATAGCCCGGTAAAGTATGCTTCAAGGCCGTGCACCGGATGGCCAAGCATGTTGCTTGTAACGTCGTTGAGGTCTGCCGGTAGGGTTTCCGTTATATCTTCTGCAACAACCGTACCGTCAAGGTAAAGCTGCATAGAGTTAGGGTCGTTATCTCCATCTATCACAACGGCTACATGATGCCAGCCGCTTGCAAGTGTTGAAGGCGCAATTAATTGATCCGTCTCATTACCCGGGTACGGGCTAGCGAAATCGGTTACGATAGCAAAAGTCATGGGTCCGCTATCTCCAGAGCGAGGTGTCAGGGTCATGTAAGAAGTGAATCCGTTGGGGTTGTAAAAGCCGAATATGCGCTGCCAAGGACCACCTGTGTTGGAGAAATCGACCCACGTTGTGATGGTGCAACTGGTTAGAGAGGGGATAAGTGAGTCTATCGGCAAATCTACGTAGTTGTTTATGCCGTCGAACTCGAGCGCGCCGCCATCATAACCGTCCACCCAGATTGGACCGCCGTAGATAGTACCATGCCTATTATAGCCGGACCAGTCCACGGCCCGGGTACCCAGGCCCTCATCAAGCATCCACCAACAGACGAGGTTGGGATTTCTGATAGGTATATCCGGCAGAATTGAGAAGCTCCAGACATCACCCACATGCGTGTCCAAACCATCAAACTCATTGATCCGCCAGTAATAAGTCGTGTCATAATTCAATGTCTCCGGCTCGTACGTGGTTGTTGTTTGAGCTGTCGATTTCAGTGTCAGATTATTCGGGTCGGTACCTAAGTACACATCATGTGACTCTGCCCCCAAGCCCGGGTTCCAGGAAAGAACGATATCAGGGTCCAGGTAGCTTAATCCATCCACTGGGCTGGGATAATAGGCTTTCAAGGGCTGAACCAGGAAGCTCCAGACATCTCCCGGCCAGACAGTAACACCATTGACCTCATCCACTCGCCAGTAATAGGTTTGTCCGTACACCAGGGAGTCGGCTGGGCTGTACGTGTTTTCGCTCTGACCCAGGCTGACCTCGACATTCGGATGATTATCGGTGGTGGCTGCACTGACGTCCTCCATTGTTGTTCCCAGATAGACATTATGGGTTACGGCCTGTTTTCCGGGATTCCAGCTCAGAATAGGGTCAATACCTGCCACAGAGCCATTATCAGCCGGATTCGGTTTCCAGGCACTGGCAGGTGTCATTATATCTTGTATATCGGCCTGTGATAACGCCTCGTCATAAATCCGCAAGTCGTCAATCTTGCCCGTGAAAAAGTTGCGTCCGATACTGCTACAACCGTTGTCGCCGGCGATATTTAAGGGCATATTGGTGTTTTCACGCGGCAGAGGAACTTCCTCGTCGCTATCTACTTCTTGACCATCTATGTATATTCTCAGTGTGACACCGTCATACGTGGCAGCCACATGCATCCACGTTTCGGCCACGAATGGAGCTGCGACATAGCCAGCAACAGTACCCCAATTTACCGTGCGGACACCGAAGACCAAGCTGCCCTCCTGCTTTGGGGGACCACCGAGATTACGGGCATCGGGCTCACCTTCCGTCACACCCAGGTACCAGTTTGCCCATGCAACGCAGCCCTGACCACTGAATAAAATGAGTCCGCCGTCCGGGTTCACGACATTCACCCAGACCGCCACCGTATATTGCCCAGTACTACGCAATTGCAGTGCCGAGCTATTTGGGATAGTCACAAGGTCTTCATTGCCGTCAAAGTCAAGGGCACCGTTGATCGGGCCGACAATCCACGTGGGATTTCCCTGCAAGGTGCCGTTATTGCCGCCGACGACATCATGCAACGTGGCTCCTGTGCTCTCATCAAAGGGCCAGTAGGCGATCAGTTCGGCTGAAGCTGAGCCGGTCACCCCAAGAACTAAGACACACAACATCAGATAAATCAATTTCTTGCACATAATACTCCTCCTTTTTTTAAAAAAGTTAAATTGAAAATACTTTTCAAGTGACTAATCATGGCTCTTGCATGGAAATCCCCTGGCCATATATTGGTAATCTTCCTGCTCCTCTGCGGGAGGTGTCATATTAAATTGGAAGGTTGTTGGCTGATACATAGCTTCATGGCACCAGTCAATGAAGCTCTTATCATGCCATCTGTGCATTTCCGAATGGCCGTCAGCGAAACCTAAAGTTGTCCGCTCATTGTGCCACATTGCCAGTGGGTCTATCCATTGTTGCGGATTATAATCAATCTGCCAGGAACCGACATTGTAACCTCTGGGATCGATGTCCTCCAAGAAGACGTACTTAAGAGCCGGTTTTGTTATCTCAGAATATATCTTGGCGATAACGTGACTTCCCGGCCAGCCGGGTTCTCCATTTGCGCCGTTGGCGATAGAAAAGCTTCGAAAGGCATATTGTCGCGGGTCTTTCAGCCTTAGGTCAGCAGGGCAGCGATATACATCTATAGTCTTGCCAACATAAGGAAAAAGTAAGCCTTCTCTTATACCATCCAACTTTTGCTCGACAGTTTCACCGCTCGGATTCCGCACCCAAGCGTCTATGTGTACGGCGTCGATCATGGCCGGGACCAATTTATCATCATTCTCGTCTTTATACATAAACCAAGCCAGCGAGAGCGTCTTGACATTACTGACACAGTGGATGCGTTTGGCTTGATCTCTTGCTGCCCTTAAGGCCGGCATCAGAATCGCCATTAAAACGGCTATGATTGCGATCACAATCAATAATTCAATGAGTGTGAAGGCTTTCTTTGTCATTTTTTGTTATCCCAATAACATAGGAAACGGTTCTTCACTAACTTCCCCAACATGTCTCATCTTCCAAATAATATTTAATATCTTATACATTCACATAGTCTGTTATGACTTTTCCTCAATCGTTAAATAGGGTAGGCCAAACAACGTCCAGTCGTGATCAATGTCATCCCCATCATCTACCGTGATCAGAGTCAAAAAATGATCATTCTCTTTCAACGGAACTATGATGTCTCCATATCGCCCTAGGGAATCACTGACCGCATGAAACTGGCCGCGTTTTTCGCCATCTACTAGAACCAGAAAGCCAGCCCGGTTGGCCAAGTCTTCTCCTTCCACGATCCCGCAGGTTGTGGTAAAGGTTTTCAACACAAAATCCGGCAGTGTGGCGCGAATTACATCCAAGTCAAACGTCACGCCGGCATTTGTATGCATGTAGATCCCCGGGGTCTCCGGTGTACCGAAAATGCGGTTATTGAATCGGCCTGAAAACCGAAGGATCTCTTTAAGCCCAAGTTGTGGCTGATTGGTGATGTAGGTCCAGCAATTGAACGTTGTGTCAGGACATTCGTTAAAAACATGACCTTTCGAAGAAACGATCAATGGGCCTTGATCCTTATCCGGCACAAACACACCATCAACACACGGAAATTCCGGTACCGGGAAATACCCACGTTTACCAACTCTCTTACCTCTGTTATAGATTTCACCGTATCTGACAAAACCAGAAGCAGGATCAATCCCCACCGGCTGTACCACTTTTCCGAATCCGTTACCGCCTCCCAGAATGTCAGCCAAATCGAGAGGCTCGCCCCGCCAAGCCAGATCCATTCGAGAAGAGATCTTGCGCACAAAAGATCTTTGCTCAAACCGGGTTTCCCGGACCTCATAGGCTTGATTGACCTGCAGGGCTTGACCCGTCAATAACAGCCGATTCTCGCCCGTTTTTCTCTTCCGGCCCGGAATCAAGGTGGCCTTGCCTTTGAGCATATACACATCGCTGACTCCATCAACACCGACTGCAATACCAAACTCTGTCCCCAAATCAACAACCCTGGCGTTGGGGGTGTCCACGATGAAACCCGTGGTCTGTGGGGGGACTTTAACATAAACGCGTCCGGCATACAGAACGAACCTGTCAGCATCGGGCAGTGTAAATCGCGCAGGCCCTTCAACCAGGATTATCGGCCCACGATAAAATTGAATGTTAATAAATCCGGATAGAAGCGATCGTGTCGAGTCCGTATTGAAGAATTCATCACCAGGTTTCATCGCATCTGCAGTGTCAGACCATCTGGTACCCATAGTGTCCGTCAGGACGGCCACGGCTTCTTCCGCAGGACCCTGGAGATAAGAGACGCTAACAACAAATACCAGAAACCCCAGAAGCAGGCTCAAAGCAACCACGAGTGGCGTTCGCTTTACTTTTCGCCTTTCGGTCGGGCTGGGCCTCCGGGGCGGATGAAGCTCTCGTTGCGCTGCAGGCCTTTCCACAGGAACCGCGGGCGCTGTCTTTTCGTAGTCAGCCATGGCCCGCCAAAAGGCCTCTTCCCAGACCCATCCTATGGGCTCAGAGGCAAAAGACTCCCTTGGCCAGGTCGAATAATCTTCGGTAGCAAGGGATTGATAGGAATGCAGTGCCTCACAAAGCAGCATGTACTCGATGTAGTCTTGTTGCATAGACGGATAGTGCCTCAAGAGTTGATCCAGCCGCTCTTCCTGCTCGGGCCGAATCTCACCGTCTCGGATCAAACCGAGAAGGTCGCGGAACTCTTTGGTCTCTCTGGCGGTAGGTTTCATACGACATCTTCCTGAGCTAACTTATAGCGCATACAAAGGAGCAACTTCTGATAAATGCGGTTGAGCGCCTTGTACACCGCGTCTATACTGCGTCCCAATGTCTCCGCAACACTGCGAGTCGTGCTGTGTATCTGATAACGCAGGCGTAACAGTTCTTTATCCTTCTCGCGCAAAGTCTCAATGCACTCTTGCAGAGCCTCCCGTCGCCGGTCTTCTTTTTGTGCCATTTCCGCGGCCTTTTCTTCTATGGCAGAGAACAATTCGGGTGAGAGCTTCTGCAAACGATTCCTCTTCTTTTCGAAATGCTTAAGCACTTCAAACCGCGTGATGTTGAGAGCCCATCTCAGAAAATGCTCGCCGCTTTCAAAGGAGCGATATTTTCTCAACATGACCACCACGGCATTTTGCAGTACATCATCCACGTCGGCATAATGTTTCACTAGACAGCGTATATACCCACGAATGCGGTATTCATGAGCCAAATACAGACGCATGAACTCATCACCGCCAGTGTGTTGCCCTTGTTCCTTCATGCCGTTTCCCACAAGTCCTTCGACCCGGTTCGTCACGAATCCGGCGTGCCGAATCGACGGACTCATGACGGGTAAGACATTTACCTTCTATAAATATTCTCATTCAAGCCCAGTAAATTGGAACAAATATATGAGATTTTTTGAAAAATTTTACTTTCTGTCTGCACTTTCCAAAAAAACGGAAGTTGACTAATGTAAGCCAAGATAAGCAAATATATGCTTTTTAGCTTAAAATAGCCTTGTGTCCTTTTAATACTGAATAAATTTATGTTGTCTTGCCGATATCCTGAATGAGGGGCAAGTGGTTGTTCCATAAACAGTTAAATTCAGGAGGTAAGACAATGCAAGCTCTTTCAAAATTCTGTTGTCAAAATAAAAAATGCCCGGATTATGGAAAACGCGGCGCAAATAATCTGACAGTATGCAGCTGGTACGGCAAAAATAACCACATCCGGCTGCTATACTGCCGAACATGCAAGAAGCGATTTTCCGAACGAAAAGGCACACCGCTGTTTGGATTGCGACTGCCTGAGAAAAAAATGATCTCTCTATTAGACCATATCTCCGAAAGTTGTGGCGTGCGTAAGACCAGTCGTCTTGTAGGAATACATCGAGATACGGTAACACGCTATATCCTTGCAGCCGGAAAACACGCCAAATCACTTCATGATGAGCTGGTAGCGTTTTCCCCCCGAAACCAATGAGGTACAGTTTGACGAGAAATGGGTCTTTGTAGGCAAGAAGGAAAAACATTGTAATAAACAAGACCCGGCCGACAGGCATCAAGGAAATAACTGGGATCACGTTGCTTACGATCCTGAGCATCGTTTGGTAATTAGCGTTATACCCGGCAAACGCACAGCCAAAAATATTAATAAACTTGTGGTGGATTTTAAGAGAAGAACCGGCGATCGTATTATGAATTTGATTACATCTGATGAGTATAAACCGTAGTAAGAAGGCTATTTTGAAGGCTTATGGAAGAAACATTAAGCCACCTGCCACGGTAGACGCGGCCGCCCTAAAGGTTCTCGCCGCGTTCCTGCAAAGGGTTTGAGGTACGCTACTATTCATAAAACTCGTCACAAAGGCAGGGTAGTAAAGATTGATTTGCGAGCTATCTTTGGCAGCAAAGCCGAAGTGAAAACTGGGATAGAGGCATCGGCCGTTAGTAAGATGATTAACACAGCTTTTGTTGAAAGACACAATGGGACCGATCGGAACCGCAATGCCCGCAAAGTTCGCAAAAGTTACTGTTTTTCTAAGGACTGGGATGTACATAATGCTATGACCTATTTTACGATGTATAGTTATAATTTTTGTTGGCCGGTGCGAACGCTTCGTGTACAAGACCGAGATGATAGATGGCTGTCGAGAACACCTGTGATGGTCGCAGGTTTGACCGATCATATTTGGTCTTTGAGCGAATGGCTGAATTATCCGGCTGTTCAATTATCATAGGACACAAGGATTTTTCTCTATTTTGCCTATAAGGAGGGTTTTTTTCTACCTACAATCATGACATGCACCCATTATCTACCAATTTCATGAAAAAGCTCATTTTATAAGTGTCTTAAACCAGCGACTTATAAAATTCACAAAAAATGTAAACATATTCAATGACCTGCGCACTTCACCGCTGGCGAGATGAAAAATCTTGCCAGTATTGCCAGTATTACGTTTTTTATCTCGCTTCTGACACTTCTGAGCGGTATAATAAAGATAGAGTAACTATTTTGGTAAAGATACGGGATACTATAGAATAAGTAGTATCAGGTTTTATAGGCATTTGGATACCGTTGACCATGGTGTCTGTCGAGAAGGCTGGAGGCCATTCCTATACGCCATCATATATCGAAATATATCAGTAATTCTTTTCTTAATCTTTTCGAAGGAGATTGATTATGTGGATGAAAAAGACAATTCTAATCGCATTATTCCTATGTTTGGCGGGATCGATGACAAGTTTCGCTGATATAATTGTGCATGAGGACAATTATGAAGACCGCGCTATAGGCAGCGGTACTGAGGGTTGGCTTTGGGCTAACGGTGCATGCACACATACAGGTCAGTATGCGGATTACGCGGGAAGTATCGTACGGGAGCATACCGGAAATGTGAATAATTCCCAAACAGGGCCCGTGGACACTCGATATGGTTACAAGACGGACATCGCGATGAGCGGAAACACCAGTGCCGATCCGGCAGATTATACCATCGAGCTTGATATACGCAACGTCCAAGGTGATTGGGATCCTCACCCGATAGAGATTTTTGTGCTCACCTACAATCCCGCAGTTGGTACCGGTACCTATGGATATGGTTTACCTACCCTGGATATTAATCAAGCTGACGGGTGGGTCCATGTAAAATATAACCTGGCGGACTTAGCCACAGGTTGGTGGGAAGGAAGCAACTGGGACATGACAAATCCCACGTGGTCTTATGAGATTGGTGGTTCGCCGTATCCGGGTACACCAGTACCTGCAGGGGAGTCGTGGACCCAGGTGCTCCTTGTGGATAATCTCAAAATTACCATGATTACGGAAGCGGCAACCATGACGGAGCTCGCCAAGAATCCGTTCCCGGAGGATGAGGAACCCGACGTTTGTCGTGATGTTGTTTTAAGCTGGACGCCGGGAATCTATGCGCCAGTAATGAACGGGCACCAGGTTTTCTTCAGTGACGACTTTAACGACGTTAACGAAGGAGTCGACGGCGTCATCCAGAATACTAACACCTATACCCCACCCGAACTTCCTGAATGGGGCACGACCTACTACTGGCGAGTCGATGAGGCCAACAGCATTACTGGCTGGGACCAGGGTGATGTCTGGCAATTCACAGTCGAGCCTTTTACTTATGCCATTGAGAATATAACCGCCACAGCCTCCAGCAACGTAGAAGGCAAAGAACCGTTAAATACTCTTACTCTCGAGGGCGACCTCCATTCGACAAACACGTCGGAGATGTGGCTGAGTGATATCGAGCTACCTGGTCAGGCCTGGATCGAATATGATTTCGACAAGGCTTATAAATTGCACCAGATGTGGGTATGGAACTACAATGGGGAGTTCCCTCTTACCTGGTATGGCCTCAATGATGTTACTATTGAATACTCGCTCACAGGCACCGACGGCGACTGGATGCCGCTGGAGGGGGTACCTAACTTTAACCAGGCACCCGGCTCAGCTGACTATGCCCACAACACAACTGTCAATTTCGGTGGCGAGGCAGCAAAATACGTCCGGATTACCGCTAACAGCAATCACAGCAATGGCGTATTTGATAATTATGGTCTAAGCGAGGTTCGCTTTTTCTACGTACCTGTCCGGGCAAGGGATCCTATTCCGGGTCCACAGGCACCAGATATTGCTCCGGATGTGATCCTTACTTGGCGATCAGGAAGAGAAGCGACTGAGCATCACGTGTACTTTAGCAGCAGTGAGCAAGCCGTGACAGAGAATACTGTCACGCCCGAAATCGTTCCTGGCGATGGTTGTGAGGCCAGCCATGATCCTGGATATCTTGATTTAAGCACTACTTACTACTGGAAGGTCAATGAGATCAGTGGGGATCAGGTTTTGCAAGGCGATGTATGGAGTTTCACGACGGCTGACTATCTTGTTGTGGACGATATGGAGTTTTATGGCGATAGCAACGTGCCAGGTGAAGAAGGTAGCAGGGTATTCTACGTCTGGCGGGATGGCTTTGCTGTGACAAATCCATATCCTATACCAGGCAACGGCACAGCCTCGCAGGTGGGCCACTGGCCTCTGCCTATAATGGAAACTGCTATCGCCTATGCAGGTAGACAGTCGATGCCATTTTATTACTTCAATGATGGTACTCACAGCGAGAATCCCAATGTCTATTTTTCGGAGATTACAGCACAGACATCGGATCTGCCTATTGGCAACAACTGGACACAGGCTGGCGTAAAGGCATTGACGTTATGGTTCTATGGTAACCCAGAAAACGATGCAAATGATACCGAGCAAATGTATGTAAAACTCAATGGCGAAAAAATAAACTACGACGGGGATATGAATGACATAAGAGAAGCTTCATGGCATGAATGGAATATCGAGCTGGCTGCATTCGGCATCGACCCAAATAATGTCACGGAAATAGCCATCGGCTTTGGAGACGAGACTAATGCAACGCCGGCTGGCTCAGGCATGGTTTACTTCGATGATATTAGGCTGTATCCACCCAGATGCATTCCATCTCGTCTAAAACCAGCAGCAGACTTAAACGACGACTGCGTGGTTGACTATGCAGACCTGGAGGTACTGATAGAAGAATGGTTAGGCAGCGATTACCTGGTTACCCCGCAGCAGCCCAGTGCCACTGGTCTGATAGCGCACTACACATTTGATGGCAACGCCAGCGACAGTTCTGGTCAAGGCAATGACGGCGCTGAATATGGCGGCGCCTACACGACGGGTAAAATTGGCCAAGCGATTAGCCTTGAGGGTGTGGACGATTATGTAGATTTGCCCCTTATCGGCCCGATTATCGGTTCGCTGACCAACTGTACCGTCACATCATGGGTGAACTTTTCGAATGCTGGTGGCGCATGGCAGCGGATCTTCGATTTTGGCAACGACGACCAGGTTTATATGTACTTAACACCTCGTACAGGCACGGCCGGCCCAATGCGTTTTGCGATTACCACGGGCAGTGCGGGCGGGGAGATCGGGGCAGAGTCGCCCACTACGTTACCCAGCGGCTGGCACCATGTGGCTGTAACGATAAGTGACCCGAACACCGCGGCCACTCGCACCATCAGGCTGTACCTTGACGGTACCCAAGTCGGTATGAACACCCAATCGACACTCAGCCCACAAGATCTCGGCGAGACTGAGAATAACTGGCTTGGCAGGTCGCAGTGGGATAACGATGCGTACTTTATGGGTTCTTTGGATGATTTCCGCATTTACGACCGGTCGCTGGCTCAGGCTGAGATAGCCGGGCTTGCCGGCAGAACCGAGACATTTAGCGAGCCATTTGACTTAAATATTGACGGCACGGTCGACTTGAGCGACTATGCCATCCTGGCGGATAAATGGCTTGAAGAGCAATTGTGGCCGCAGTTGTAGTGCTTTACCAAGCTGTAGATCACACAATGATTTGCATCAATTTGGGGCCTATACCGATTGACCCGGCATAGGCCCTTTTTCTAATTGGCCAGGCCGCGCCGCTATTGCTCGAAGTGGTTGAAGGCAGAATGGGAAAACTGGGCTTACAGCATCCTCACTCGTTTAGAGCCGATAGAGGAACTCATCGAGACCCACGAAGCCTGGAACAAGCCCGAGCAAGCCGAGCACTGGCGAGCAAAGCTATCGCAACAAAAGAAAGCTGAAAACCGGTGACAGAGCCCCCGAAATGTGGACACCTTTTCACTCGCAAACCGCTACAACCATATTACAACTCTACAACCCATTATCTCCCATTTTTATGAAAAAGCTCATTTTATAAGTGCCATCATATCAGTAACTTAAAAAATCCACAAAAAATGTAAACATATTCAATGTCCTCCGCGCCCCCTTAGAGATTTTAGTATTTGACTTTGAACTTCTCATAGGTGTCCTGTTTCGTGTCGTTCCATGCGAGACTCGGATTAACCGTTCTGACATATGTGTAACTGGATTATATATACTATTTTCACATAAAATCCTGATAAAAATTTTGTTTTTGAGCTAAAATTTAAGGTTGAGTTTTCCTAACACATGTAAAAATTACCTTCTGTGGTGTAATTTCGGAGACAAGGCCAAGAGGCAAAGATTAGAGATATGAAAAATGTTTATCCCGTCGTTGATTCTACTGAAGGCTGGGGGATTCGAAACCCAAAAATCCCTATTTACCAGTTCACGATGCGACTGGCGACCTCGAGGTCTTTTCAGAGCATCCACTGCTCGGCCAGTAGTGCAAAATCAAAAAAGTCAACATCTTTATCACCGTCAAGGTCTGCACCATCACAGGCAGGCGTATCAACACAGGAAGAACTAAGCCACTGGCTTGTGAATCCAGCCAGGTCTTCGTCACCGCGAACTCCGGAATAAACATTAGCTACATAAATATTCATCACGGCCGTATCATAAAGACCCCCGGTATCCTCCACTCGAACTATAAACACATTAATGCCGACATCCGAATCTGACGGAGTTCCGAAGAGTGAGCCGTTGGACGCCACATTCAACCAGTCGGGCCCGGTAACTTTACTGAAGGTTAACGGGTCGCTATCAGGGTCACTCGCATCACCTGCCAATGTCTGTCCAGTATATGCGGCATCCTCAATTGCATCGGTCTTGTCAATCGGATCACTGGTGAAATATGGTGCGCTGTTCGAAGCCAACGCTTCTACCTCCACAGCGCTCAAGGCATTGGAGAAGATGCGAAAGTCGTCCACGCGACCATTAAGGTATGTGTCCCAGGTGTATTGAGACTTGCCAATATAGTTTTGCGTCGTGACTCCGAGTGAATCCGGAGTGAGGCTCATCGAGCTGTTGCGTCCGACTTCTACGCCGTCGATGTAAAGAATGCCCGTATTGCCGCTGAGCGTTACGGCCACATGAGTCCATGTGCTCGACGGAAGCTCGTCGTCGCAATCTATAATCTGTTCTCCGCCTGCTCTGGTAGTAAAGCTCAACGCAAGCTGCGGCATAAAGGTACATAGCAGCGCACCAGGTATGCCAATCCTCGCCCTGAGGTGCGCCATCCTGAGCTCGCCAGGCAGTTTAGAGGACAATATCCATGACTGTCAAGGAGGAAAGTATCGCCATTTGGTGCAGTAGGCATGGTGGATTGCTTAGACACCAATTTTTTTGTTGCATAAGGCACAGAACGCCGCATCTTTTTCTTGGCTTTACCACCGGTATTGTAGAGCCAAACCAAGCAGATGAGCTTTATCGTCTGCATTTAAACGGACGTCGTATTCTAGTGAGATAACCGTTTGCTCATTTAGGCTGGCATTCAATCCCATTCCGAACACCGCACTGTCGCGGGGAAGTTCGGAATCGCTGACCTTGAAGATCACATCAGGATTGGTGATGAACGCGGTATCCACCGTGGACTGGACATCGTCAAACTCATGTACCCATCGGCCCCGCACCTCCCACACTGCCTTTACACCGTCTCGTTTTTCGGATATGACCTTGGTCACTCTCGCACCCAACGAGCTTTTGAATGATTTGTAGTGCTCGCTGTCAAAGGTCAGGGCGCTAGAGCCGCCTTTCTCGGCATAATCGTCCAAGCTTAGAGATGACCACTGCAATGCAACCATCGGATTGATCTGCCAACCTCGAACGTTCCGCCAAGTCAGACCCGCCTCTACATATCCGGCCAAGTCATACCCGTCAGGATCACCGCTTAGGTGCTCGCCAGTCAGATCTACATACCGATCCGTATCGTACTCCATGCCAGTATAGGCAAGCAACGCATTGGCGTACCAACGTTCCGACGCCCACCGGCCGTATAGACCCAAATGCAGACCTTTCATCTTACTCTCGTCCTTGGAGTTGTAATAATCAACCTGTCCATCAGAGAACCCGGACGTAATACCCATCAGGAGATTCTCTGTGAACTGATAGTCAACGCCCATACCAAAGCCGTAGATAGTATATCGATATCCGTTTACACCATCTTCAGAGTCCCGGTCTCCGAACATTCCGTAGCTCTTGACCCAGATACCCCAAGGCTTGTCACCTAAAATATTTGTGCCATTGCCCATTGCAATAAACTGACTAAAGGCACTGACGTCCATGGTCACTGCACCCGTCATTGAATCAGGACGTGCCATAGCCAACAATGCTCTGCCTCCCAAGCGATTCGATTGAGCCATCAACTTCCTATCGAGTCCGCCTGAAATTACACCAATAAAGTTGGAGGTTATCGACGTGGTGATTGGTCCCAGCGTCGGGCGGATCTGGCCGCAGAGCTGGTCGTAGGCGCCGCGTACATCTTCGAAATCGCCTAGTTCTTGCAGGGCTTCGGTGATATCATTGCCACCTTCATCTTCAGCAATCTGCTGTAGGGCCGGCCCAATGGCCTTTTGGTTTGTTGTTTGACATACATTCGGGTCATCAAACGCCATCGCCGTAATGTACAGCAAAACCAAGGTATCGTCGTAGCCTAGATTGGCATCGGTCACGGAATGTACGAGAGCCGTGTCCAGCACATCAAATGTGCCGGTAACCTCGTTGGCCTCGATGATCTGGTACTCATGCGAACCGACAATCGTCCCCTCTTCTACAGCCTTGACCGTCCCACCTTGTATATCCACATCGCCGGTAACGATGAGTTTATCGCTGCTGGTATTGTTGATCTCGACCTCGAAGATACTGTTGGGTTCAAAGACAACGTTGCCCTCGACCGTCATCGTTCCGATGGAATCGCCTGGTGCAATGGTACCAGAGGTATTCAGTGTTCCGGCCTGGACCGTGCCAGCTCCCTGCAGCTTACCAGTTGGCCCAATTATCAGGGTATCGCCGACATCGACCAAACCACCATCCTGCACAACCAAAAGACCCGTACCTCCCATGCCACTATCCTCTCCTATGCCCACATACAGGTTTTCCACAACCTCCAATGACGAGCCATCACCTATCACATTGACAGTTCCCTCACTGCCTTCAGTGAAAGCGATGTAGCCATATTCTGAGGAAACTTGGCCACCATTGAGGATCTCTAAGGTCCCAGTGCCGGTGTAACCAACATAGAGACTGTCGTCTTCCGATACTTGAAGCTGTGAGCCTTCTCCTGTCACCGTCACTGTGCCCGTGCCTTCGGCGTCTCCAAAGTCGGCCAGCATATTGGGGTCGAAATCCGCCTCGTTCACATCGAAGCCGCCGATGTACATCGTGTCTGTCGTGACTTGGCCGCCGTTGGCAACCGTCAGGTTGCCCTCGCCCCACGCACCCACAACGATTTCCCAGTCCGCTGTCAACTGTGAGCCGACGCCATCGACCGTCACTGTGCCCACCGCGTCCGGGCCGCCTCCGAGGACAACCGCATCGGCGGCCACCTGACCACCCTCGTTGACATCCAGCGTGCCCTCGCCGGAATAGCCGACGTACAACGTGTCCGAACCTGTAACATTCAGCGTTGACCCAGTCCCCGTCACTGTCACCGTGCCGGTGCCGTCCGGGATGTAGTTGGCATCGTAGGCCGTCCCCAGAAGCTCAAACGAGACACCCCCAATGTAGACCTCCCCGGCAGTTACCTGGGCGCCGTCCTCAATCGTCACGTCCCCTTCCCCCCAGACGCCCACTACAAGCTCCGCCTCATTTGTCCACACCGAGTTGGGGCCGCTGACCTCCACGATTCCGTTCACGTCCGGAGTGACACCGATCCAGGCCGCGTGGTCCTCGACCTGCCCACCGTCCAGAATCTCCAAGGTCCCCTCACCTGAAAAACCCACCATCAGGATTTCGGTCGCCCAATTCGATCCATCACCGGTGACTGTCACCGTGCCCGTGCCACCACCAAGGTCGGCATTAGGATCGAAATATTCGGCCAGGGTGTCATACATCGGATCATAACCCCCAA
>Ga0315543_1002046_pt1 | contig 20484 bp, 15 predicted proteins | sample SalMarSW160210MG_2_FD_203098 | JGI IMG/M metagenome (GOLD analysis project Ga0315543, IMG submission 203098) | Salt marsh sediment microbial communities from the Plum Island Ecosystem LTER, Massachusetts, United States - Salt Marsh Sediment SW1601-210 ...
CGAGGTGGGAGTTCCCGACGATCACACCGTCCGGGCCGCTCCGGGGCTCTCGGCCCATGCCTGGGCGGAGGCGACGCGCTCTCCTGCCGGGCCGGTCCATCTCAACCTCCCCTTCCGGGAGCCGCTCGCCGATGGTCCGGCCGAAGCTCAGAACGACATGGCACCCCCGGCGTTCGTGCCCTCTTCCGCCCACGTCAGTGCCGAATCCCTCGCCACTCTCGCTGCAGCAGTCACCCGGCGGCGCACGATCATCGTCGCCGGGCCCGGCGAGGAGACGGGCTTCGTCGATGCCTGCGCCGGCCTCGCCGCTGCCGGCGACTTTCCCGTGCTCGCCGATCCGCTCTCCGGTTTCCGGCACGGCCCCCACCGTCGCAGCCATGCCGTCGCGTATGGCGATCTGTTGGCGGGTGCCGGCATCCTCGACCGACTCCAGCCTGAGGCGGTCGTGCGTCTTGGGGCGATCCCCACCTCCAAGGCCCTCTGGCAATGGCTGGCGGAACACCCCAAGGTCCCTCAGATCGTGGTGGACCGAGGCCGGTGGCGCGATGCAATCGGGACAGCTTCGGTCGTCGTCGACGCTGACGCCGCGCCGCTGGCGAACGGCCTCGCCGAGGTGATCGACGCCACCGACCCCTCGTGGGCCGCCGCCTGGCACCAGGCCGACGAGGTCGCCGGCGACGTCATCGGCGACGCCCTCGATGCGATGCCCTTCCCCAACGAACCTGCCATCGCTCGCTCCGCCGTCTCCGCCCAGCCCGATGGCGGCATCCTCTTTGTCGCCTCCTCGATGCCGGTACGCGATGTCGACACCTTCGGCGGATCCTCGAATACCCGTCTTCGTATCCTCGGCAACCGGGGAGCCAACGGCATCGACGGCCTGGTGTCCTCGACTCTGGGGGCGGCGGCTGCCGGAACCGGTCCTGTCACAGGCCTCGTCGGTGACGTCGCTGCCATCCACGACCTCAACGCGCTCGCTACTGCGGCCCGCCTCGCCCTCCCTCTCACCATCGTCGTCATCCACAACGACGGCGGGGGGATCTTCCACCTGCTCCCCCAGAGCAACCCTTCCGAACTCGATCCGGCGATCTTCGAACGGCACTTCGCCACCCCTCACGGCATCGACTTCGTCGCCGTCGCCCGGGCCCTGGAGATGGACGCGGAGCGAATCGACAGTCGTGCCGATCTCGAACGCGCCCTCACCGATCGCCCGGTCGGCCCGCGGCTCATCGAGATCCGCACCGATCGTGCCGCCAACGCCGAGCATCACCGCCGTCTCAGGGCAATGGTCGCCGCCGCTCTCGGGTGATCTGCGCCGCCGTCACCACCTGAAACGCGGCACGCCGAGGCCTCGCTCGCCGGGAATGCCGTAGTCGATGACGGCGAACGCCGCGAGCGCGGCAGCGAGCGGAACCGGCCGGACCGCTTCCACCCGGCGGGCATGCCGGTGGAACACGGCAAGCTCGTCCTCGTGCTCTCGCAGCACCCAGCTGTCCGGACGTGCCCAGCGGCGGGCCTCCATCGGGTGGAGGGAGTGCGCGTAGTCGCGCCCATTGATCCCGTAGTTGCCCTTTCCCGGCATCGCCACGGCGAGCTTGAGCCGATCCTCGTTCAGCACCGACCACGATACGGCGCCCCCGGCCGAGGCGGATGCGCAGCAACCCGGCTCGTCCCATCTCGGCGACCACCTCGCCCTCGCTCACGATGATGAAGGCCGGGAAGCGGATCCTGGCGACGCGCCGGATCTCGGCGACTCCGTCGATCAGTGGCCCCCGGGTCGTCGCCGGCGCCGAGGCAGGCTCCTCCGTAGACCTCGACTGCTGGCGATCACTCATGTCTTCCCTCGCGCTCCACTCTGCGAAACGATGTCCACACCGACGAGCGGCCGCTCAGGTCGCGGCGAGCAGGTTGAGCAGCGGCCGGAACTTGAGCCGAGTCTCATCGAGCTCGGTTTCTGGATCGGATTCGGCCACGATCCCGGCGCCGGCATACAGCCGCGCGGTCGCGCCGGTCAGCAATGCGCAGCGAAGGCTCACCGCCACCTCCGCCTCCCTCTCCGGCGACACCCAGCCCACGCCGCCGCTGTACCAGCCACGGTCGATCCCTTCCACCCTGTCGATGAAGACGCCGGCCTCCGGGCGCGGGGTGCCGCCGACCGCCGGGGTGGGGTGCAGCGTCGCCAGCAGCTGGAACGGGCCGACCTGGCCTTCGAGCGTGCCGGTGATCTCCGTCGAGAGGTGCTGGACGGTGGCCATCCTCCGCAGCGAGGGCACCGGGGGTACCTCCAGGTCCCGCGTGAGCGGATCGAGCCTGCTCGCGATGTCGTCGACGACGAAGGCATGCTCTCGACGATCTTTCTCGCTCGACAAGAGGGCCTCACCCACGGCCCGGTCGTCCGCCTCGCCTTCCCCGCGCCGGGCGGAGCCCGCCAGTGAGCTCACCCGGATCTGATCATCTCGCTGAGCGAGCAACAGCTCCGGGCTGGCGCCGACGAAGACAGAATCCCCGACCTGGAAGCCAAACGAGTAGCACTGCGGATGTGCCTCGCGCAGAAAGTGGACGAGATCGTAGGGGTCGGCGGCGCCTGCGGCGCGAACGATCACCGAGCGGCTCAGGACGACCTTCTGCAGTGCGCCCGCACCGATGGCGGCGATCGCCTCTGCGACCTCCTCTCGCCACTCCCCGGCCGACGGATGTGATTCCACGGAATGATCACCGGGATCAGGCGGAAGCGGCGCTCCTTTGGTCCCGAGGTCGCCGAGTGTGGCCAACAGCAGGCGCGAATCGGCGCCGGGGGGAACCACCACGGTGAGGCGACTCTGCCCGCCGCTGCGTTCCACGGTGATCTCCGGGATCGTGAGGTCTGCTGCCCCGAAGCCGTCCCACTCGATCCCACGGGGACCGTCCGGGGCAAATGAGAAGCCGAGGAAGCCGCGCACCCGACACGGCATGTCACCGAAGCGCGTAAGCGCTGAATCGAGCTGCGCGAACCGCTCCGTCCCCGCGGCGCCGACTCGCCATGCTGCTCCGAGCCCGGCCGTCTCCGATCCATCGGGGTTGCTGAAGTAGTTGGCGATCTGAAACAGTCCGGAACCCGACCGTGCCAACTCCAGCGGCGCCACGCTCGTAGGGATGCAAGCCGCGGCATAGCCCGACGACCCGACCGAGAGGCCGGCATCGAGTTGCTCGATCTCAGAGGCCGGGAAGAGCACAAGGAGAGATCCTACCGGCGCCGCCAGGTGCCCGGAGTGGAGGAATCTCAGAGCATCTCGGCAACGTGGGCGGCCACCGCCGCGGGTCTCTCCATCCACACGAAGTGCGAAGCCCCGGGCACGATCACGTACGAGGCCGACTGCATGCGTTTCGCCGTGGCGCGCAGGAAGACCTCGGGGTGGGTGGGTGAGTGCTCGCCGGCGACGAGCAGCGCCGGGGTGGCGATCTCGCCCAATCGCTCCCATCCCTCGTGCAGCATGGCCCCCACGTAGAACTCGGCCTCAACCTCGGGAGGGCACTTGAGCACCCACGAGCCGTCCCGCCACACGAGGCCCCCGCCGACGTATGCATCCAGCGCACGACGGTCCCACGCCGAGAAGGGGGCACGGCCCTGCCAGCGCTGCAACGCCTCGTCGGGGCTCGAGAACGACGCCCGCCGTCTGCGCGCCGCCACGCTCATCGGATTGTCGGGGTAGCTGCCGTAGGGCGGCGGGAAAACGACCGGCTCGACGAGAACCATCGATCGAAACGATCCCGGCGAGAGCAACTCCGCGAGCATGATCGCGGCCGCTCCCGAGGAATGCCCCACCCCGACCACACCGCGACTGTCCCCGATGACCGCGAGCACGTCGCGCCCGATGTCCCACCAGTCGTAGGGCGGCTCGGGGATCGTGGAGTCCCCATGGCCCCGCTGGTCGAGAGCGACCACCCGGAATGCGTCGACGCCGGCTGCGAGCTCCTCCACGACCGGGGCGGCCACCTCTTTGCAGAAGCCGGTGGCATGAACCATCACGATCGGCGGAGCGGCATCGCCGTGCGTCCACTCGGCGGTGGCGATGACGATCCCGTCAGTCGAGGTGACTCGGCCCGGCGCCGGTGGGATCACGCCGAGCTGTCGTCGAGTCGCCAGCTGAGCTCGCTCTCGACCCGCACCACGCCATCGAGACGGCGGGCCAACTCCTCCAGCAGGCTTGCCTCATTTCGAGTCCCGATTTGTCCGCGGAACGTGACGACGCCGTTGGCAACCGAGACCGTGATGTCGTCGGGATCGATGAACAGCACCCGGCGGAGCACGTCTTCGCGGATCTCGTCCTCGATGATGTCGTCGGGTCGGGTGAACACCGCGACCACGTCCATGCGCGAGATGATGCCCAACACATGGCTCTCTTTGTCGACAACCGGGAGGCGGTTGACATCGTGGAGCGCCATCGTTCGCGCCGCATCACCGATGCGCTTGTCGGAATCGATGGTGACGACGTTTGAGTTCATCACCTGTCCCACCGTCTCGACCGGTAGCGGATTCTCCGCCTCCTGCCGCGCGACCTCGAGCCGCAGAAAATCGGCCTCGGTGATGATCCCGACGATGCTCCCGTCCCCATCACAGACCGGGAGTCCGCTCACCCGATTGCGAAACATCAGACGCGCCGCGTCCTTGATCGCCGTCTCAGGCGAGACAGTGATCACGTCGGTGGTCATCACGTCCACTACCCGCATGGAATCCCCTCCTCGTCGACACCCATTCTTGCAGTCACAGCTCCGATGGGATATCGCGCCGGGACGGGACCCACGGCCCTCGCACTCGACGGACGCGAATACTGGCGTCGACGACCCGGACGCCCTGTCCCGGCAACCCCACCTTGACGGGGTTCAGATCCAACTCGATCACCTCGGGGAGCAGCTCGACCAGCGCCGAGACCCGCAGCAGGGCGTCCCGCAGCGCAGCCAGGTCGCCCGGTGCTCCTCCCCGGTATCCATCCAGCAGGGGAGCCGACTTCACCTCGGCGATCATCTCCGCCGCATCGACGTCGGTGAGCGGGGGCATCCGGAATGCCACGTCGCCGAGCAACTCGACATAGACGCCGCCGAGCCCGAACACGACGAGCGGCCCGAAGGTGGGGTCCTCGGTCATTCCGATCAGCACCTCGTGGCCCCCCTCGACGAACTCCTGCACGAGAACACCTTCGGCGTCCTCGATTGCCGAGGTCACTGAACGGAATGCCTGACGCACCGCGGCCTCGCCCCGGCAATCGAGCACGACACCACCGACGTCGGACTTGTGCACGACGGAACCGGAGACGACCTTGAGCACTACCGGCGTGCCGTACGACGCTGCCAGCTCGGCGGCGGCGTCCTCATCTCTGACCACCCCGGCGCGGGGCATGGAGAACCCGAATGCCTCCAGCACCGAGACGATCGCGTCGGGCTCCAGCCAGCCACCGTCGTCACCGAGCACCTCGAGAGCATCCTCCACCGCCCGGCGAGCAGCAGCGGCGTCGATGCCGTCGAGCTCGGGAATCGTGCCTTCGTCGCGAGCCTGCCACTCGGCATACTCGACGGCTTTTGCCAGTGCCCACGCTGCCTGCTCCGGGAACGGGTAGGTCGGAATCCAATGCTCGCCGTCGCCGAAGGACTCTGGGGCGCCCGTCGCGCTCATGTAGACGAGGACAATCGGCTTCTCGCCGTGGTGCGCCAGGGCCGTGTCGCGGATAGCGGCAACCGTCTCGTCGGCGCCGACCGGCGACGCCGGGACGAAGATGGCGACCACAGTATCGACCTCGTCGGTGGCGAAGAGCTCATCGAGGCAGGCTGCGTACTCGGCGGCCCCGGCCGAGGCGATCATGTCGATCGGGTTGCTCACACCCGCGTCCGGCGACAGGGCGCCGCGCAGACGACCCTGGAGTTCCGGCGAGAACTCGGCGACCTCGAGCTTCCGCGCCGAGAGCGCATCGGCGGCGAGTATCCCGGGGCCGCCGGCGTTGGTGATGATTCCCACACGGCGGCCGGCGGGAAGGGGCTGGTTGGCGAGCAGGGCGGTGACGTCGAACAACGACTCCAGGGTGTCGGTGCGGACGACCCCGGCCTGGCGGAAGAGTGAGTCAACGGCGACGTCGAGACTCGCCAGCGAGCCGGTGTGGCTACTCGCTGCACGGGCCCCAGCGCGGGTTCGACCCGACTTGACGGCGACAATCGGCTTCTTCTTGCCGATGCGGCGGGCGGCGCGGGCGAACCGGCGAGGATTCCCGAACGATTCGAGGTAGAGCAGGATCACGTCGGTGGCCGGGTCGTCCTCCCAATACAGCAGCAGGTCGTCGCCCGAGACATCGGCCTTGTTGCCAACCGACACAAAGCTCGAGATGCCGATGTTGAGCTGCGCCGCGTAGTCGAGAATGGCGACGCCCAGTGCCCCACTCTGGCTGGACATGGCAACGTTGCCGGGAGGCGGGACGTGCGGCCCGAACTGGCCGTCGAGCCGTACCGCCGAATCGGTGTTGAGCACCCCCATACAGTTGGGCCCGACCATCCGCATCCCCGCTGATCGCACCACCTCCAACAACTCGCGCTCGCGCTCGCGGCCCACCGGCCCGATCTCGCCGAACCCGGCGCTGATCACGACCACGCCCCTCACGCCCTTCTGCGCACATTCCTTCACGGCCGGAATCACCACCTCCGCCGGAACCACGATGAAGGCGAGGTCGACGTGCTCGGGGACGTCGAGGATCGATCGGTAGGCCTTCACCGAGCGCACGACATCGGCGTGGGGGTTTACCGGGAACACCGGTCCTGTGAAATCGCCGTTGAGGATGTTCTTGAAGAGACGGCCTCCGATCGACAGCGGGTCACGGCTGGCGCCAACGACCGCGACCGAGCTGGGGTAGAAGATCGGCATCAGGGAAGCCGCCACGGCGCGCCGCTCGTCGGCGTGCTCGGCGGCAAGGGTCGCCGCGGAGCCCCCGGTCGGGAAGTGCACCGTGTAGACGCCCTCGTCCAGTTCACGCTGGAGCGAGAACCCCGTGTTGCGGAACACCCGGATCATCACGTGGTTGTCGGCCAGGACCTTCGCCTGAAAGGCTGAGATACCCCGATCCCTGGCGTAGGAGGCAAGGAGCTGGAGGAGCCGCCGGGCGATGCCCTTGCCTTGTTGCGCGTCGATGACGGCGAACGCGATCTCCGCGGTTCCGGGTGTCGCGTCGAGACGCGAGTAGCGACCCACACCAACGATCTCCCCGCCGCGCTCAGCGACGAAGGCCATCCGGTCGGCGTAGTCGAGGCGAGTGAAGACCTCCACCTCTTCGGGGGTGAGGTGATCCTTGACCTTGAAGAACCGGTGATAGACGCTCTGGCGGGACATCTGCCCGAGCATGCCCTGGAGGCCGTCTCCATCGCTCGGCAGGATCGGACGGATCCGAATCGTGCTCCCGTCCCGCAGCACGACGTCGAACATCCATTCCGAGGGGTAGGTGTCCGGAACGCCCTCGGCGGTATCGGGTTCCTTGCTCACCCGCCGATTGTACGACCCAGATTGCTCGCGTCAGTGACCTGCATCCTTGCGGGTTCGCCCCATCGACGCTCTCTCTGATCCCGGTAGGCTCCGGCTATGCGAAAGGCGGCCTGGTTGTCGATGCTGCTGATCGTCGTCGCTGCATGCAGCACCGGCGAGCCGGCCGACGAGCCCAGTACCACCGTCGCCGCCGCGACCACCTCCACGAAGGCCCCGGCGCCGGCCACGAGCTCCACCACCACGACGACCACCACCACGACGACCACCACGACCACGCTCCCGGCCACCGGTGACGCGGCTTTTGCCATCATCCAAGTCGTGTTTGGCCGCGTTCCCCATGTGATGATCGCCAACCTGGGAAGGAGTACCGGCACCCTGGGAAGCCACCGGCTCGCCAGGCGACCCGACACCGTGGTGCTCCCGGCCATCGAGCTTGCCCCTTCGGAGATCCTCGTCGTGGGCCTCGGCGAGGATCCGCCACCCGAACTGGCAGGAACCGCGGCGACAATCGATCTCGGACCGGCGCTCGGGAGCATCGGCCCCGAGGGCGGGGAGCTCGCTCTCTTCGGCCCGGGAGATGCCGATGACCCGACCGCCATCATTGACTATCTGCAATGGGGAAACCCCGGGCACGGCTACAGTGAGGTCGCGGTATCGGCCGGCATCTGGGTTGCGGACGCCTTCGTTGATACCGGATCGACCACGCTGGTGATCACCGCCGTCTCGTTCCCGACTACGGGACCGCAGGATTGGGTCGCCGAGATCGGTGGCTGACCTCAATCCTTAAGATCTTGTTATCACCTGCTGGACGCGCTGCTAACCCGCCGAATGCAACGATGTTCTTGCTACGCCACACACGTAGGCAAACCGATTGACAGGATGGACGCCCCCTCATCTGCCCATCCATCCTGTGACTTGAAGAGACCCGCTGTAGCGGGTCTCTTCAAGTTCACGACCCGTGCCCCTCGGCGCCGAGCCTCACCTCGACCCTGGCCCCGCCGTGCGGGCCATTCGAGACGGTCACTCCCCCACCGGTGCACTCCGCCGCCCGCCTCACGATGTCGAGCCCCAAACCGGTCGAGCCACCGGCACTGGCTCCCCGCTCCAGAACCGACTGGTCGGGGAATCCCGGGCCATCGTCTTCCACCACCAGCACCGAGGTGCCGTTGGCCCCCAGTGCGGCACTGAGGGCATAGCCCGTCCCCGCGGGCGTGTGTGCAAAGACGTTCTCGATCAGGGTATCGAGCAGCGCCCCGAGATCCTGAGAGTCCATCGCCACCGGGAGACGGCCACCTGAGGTGCGAACCGTCACCGGACGGTTCTGCTCGTCGGCGACGACCTTCCAAAAAGCCGCCCGGTGACGAACAACCGTGGCAAGGTCGGCGACTTGACTGCCACTCTCGGCGGACGGGCGCCGTGCATCCTCGATGAGACGATCCATCGCCTGCTCGAGTCGATCCACGTCCGATCGCAGCGCCTCCGCCTCGGCCGGGTCGCTGAGGGTCTCTGCCTGGAGCCGCAAGGCGGTGAGTGGAGTACGCAGGCGGTGCGAGAGATCTGCAACCGATTCGCGCTCGGCCGACAGCAGCGTCCCCAGTCGCCCTGCCAGGAAGTTGAACGCCTCCCCCACCTCGGCGATCTCGGCCGGTCCTGCCGGTCGCACCCGGGTTCCCAGGTCACCGACGCCGAGCGAGCGCGCTGCCGCCGACAGCTCGGTCATCGGCATGACTATGGACCGCCCGAGCCGATCCGCCGCAGCCATGCCGATCACGATGAGGAAGAGCCCAAGGCCGCCCAGCATGAGCCAGGCGGTGCGGACGCCCTTGCGCAGCTCGGCGTCGCTCACGAAACTCCGCACGACGACCGTACCGCCCCCCTCGGGATCATCAGCGAGCAACACCGGCACCAGGATCTCGGCGCCGCCCTCCGTGAAGGCGGTGAAGGCTCGCGCCGACTGACGAGCGGCCTGCACACCGGTGAGATCATCGACGGGCGCGCCGACGTTCGGCCCGCCGGGCAACAGGACCGTCACGCCGTCGGGTGCGCCGAAGGCGTCCACGACCCCTTGCGCCAGCTCGGCAGTGATGACACTGCCCTCGGGAGTGACGCTGGAGACCGCCAGGGTGGTGGCGATCGACTGGGCGAGCGTTTCGCCGCCCGACAAGGCCCGATTCTCGGCCTGGTTCCGCACCAGAATCGCCAGCGGGATCAAGAAGGCGATGACGACGAGTGACCCCACCGCCAGGGAGAGCAGAGCGATGCGCCGCCTCATGCGTCGGGATCGACGAGTTTCACGCCGACGCCGAACACGGTCTGAAGGTAGTGGCTCTCGGCGGCGGACTCGCCGAGCTTCTTCCGCAGCCAGGAGATGTGGACGTCGACCGTCTTCTCACTCCCCCCGTACGGCTGCCGCCACACCTCGGCGAGCAGCTCCCGCTTCGAGACGACCTCGCCCGCCCGTTCGGCCAGGAAGTGCAACACGTCGAACTCCTTCGGGCTCAGACCCAGTTCCTCACCGTCGAGGCGGGCCTCACGGGAAGCCGCGTCGAGCACGAGGCCCCCGACCGTGATCGGCCCCGTTCTGACACCGCTCGCCACCCGGCGCAGGACCGCCCGCACCCGGGCCTCGAGCTGCTCGACGGAGAAGGGCTTGACCAGGTAGTCGTCGGCGCCGGAATCCAGCGTGCGGATGATGTCGCGGTCTTCCGACCGCGCCGTCGCCACGATGATCGGCACTTGGCTCACGGCGCGGATCATCTTGAGTAGCTCGGCTCCGTCGAGGTCTGGGAGTCCCATGTCGAGGATGACAAGATCGGGGGCGGTGTTCACCACTGCCTGGAGACCCTCCATCGCCGTCGAAGTCGAGCCCACGTCGTAGCCCGCGTCGGCGAGGACCCGCGCCACGAGCTCGCGGATTCTCTGCTCGTCCTCGATGATCACCACGGAGGTCATGGACGAAACTGTAGGCACGCCACCACGATCCTCTAACTCGCCTTTGCGATTCCTTCACGTATTCTTGGTCGTGTCCCAACACTGGACCACGCACAATGAGACGAATGCGGCACAGATTCCTGCTCTTCGCCGGCTGGGTTGCTGCGGTCGCGGTGGCCATCGTGGTCTCTTCAGGCGCAGTATCCGTGGCGGGGGGACAGGTGAGCGATCGACCGATCCGCGCTCTCTCGGCGTCGGAAGTCGCCGCTCTTCCTGTCGCAGCCGGCAGCGAACGTCCCGCCGGGAGCGAGCTCCCTGCCTCCGGCGGCTCTGGGTCCGACGGGACGTCCGCCGCCGAAGCGACAACCGCCAGCGGGCCTTCGACAATCGATCAGGGCCCAGTCGGCGGCGAGCAGGATGCCCTGGGCGACGGCTCCGCCCTGTCCATCGAGCCGGCGCCCACCACCGACGACGATACGCCGGGCATCCTGCGCTCCGACCCGGACCTCCGGGTGTGGGCACCCTCGGAACCGATCGAGCCGGAAGCGCCTCGATCGGTCGCCCGCGTCGCCGACCTCCGCGGGGGGCGAGTCGCCTACGGGGGCAATGATGGTCGTGTGCTCTACCTGTGGGCCTTCGCCAAGCCGGGCTATGCCACCTTTCGGGAGATGTCGTTCGATCGATCCATGTTGACGGTCGTGTTCTCCAACGGCAGCCGGGAATCCACGTTGATCGTGAGCTGGACGGACACCGGGCTCGACACCGTCGAGATCGAGGACGGCAACTGATCTCGATCAGGCCATGGGGACCAGCTCGAGCATCGACTCGTCGAAGTACGCCGTGTCTCCCTCAGGCATGAGGATCACCCGATCGGGAACGAGCGCTTCGACGAACGGGGCGTCGTGGCTGACCAGGATCAGAGTTCCCTCGTACTGATCCAGCGCATCGAGCAACGCTCGCTTCGCCTGAGGGTCGAGGTTGTTGGTCGGCTCGTCGAGGAGGAGCACGTTGTGCCGTCCGACCACGAGCTGGGCGAGGGCCAGCTTGGTCTTCTCCCCGCCCGACAAGGTGCCGGCGTCCTGGTCGATCTTGTCGGCGAGTAGAAAGTGGCCGAGCAGCGTACGCAGCACCTGATCAGGCTCGCCGGAGGCGCGTCGCATATGATCGAGCACGGTGGCACCGCCCTCGATCTGCTCGTGTTCTTGGGCGTAGTACCCCACCGACACCCGCAGCCCCAGGGCGACAGTGCCGAGGTCGGCCGTTTCCTCACCGGCGAGGATCCGCAGCAGCGTCGTCTTGCCGGCGCCGTTGAGACCCATGATCACCATGCGCTCGCCGCGATCGATGTCGACATCGATATCGACGAACACAACGTTGTGACCGAATGCCTTCGCCAGCCCGCTTCCCTTGATCGGCGTCCGCCCCGATGGCTCGGGCTGGGGAAACCGCAGCTTCACGCTGCGGGCCTTGGCGCCGACCTCGGTTCGCACTGCTTTCAGCCTCTCGACTCTCGTCTCCCACGACCGGGCCCGTCTCGCCATCTTCGCGGTCCGGCCCTTGAACCGCCGAATCCCCTCTTCGAGCCTGACGATCTTCTCGTCCTGGTGATGGCGCTCCCGCCGGCGCTGCTCCCGCCGGCGCTCCCGTTCGTCGAGGTAGTTGCTGTAGTTACCGCGGTACGGCTCGACGCGCCCGTCGTCGAGTGCCAGCACCGAAGTGATCGACTCATCGAGCAGTGGCAGGTCGTGGCTGACCACGAGCAAGCCCCCCTGGTATTGAGCGAGGTACTCCATGAGCCAGACCTTGGCGTCGACGTCGAGGTGATTGGTGGGCTCGTCGAGCAGCAACACATCGGTCTCGGCGAACAGGATTCGTGCCAGCTCGACACGGCGGCGCTGGCCCCCGGACATGGTTGCCATCTGCTGGTCGAGCTCGTCGCTCCCGATACCGAGGGAGGAGGCGAATCGCTTCGCCTCCGCGATGGCCACGTACCCCCCGCGCGCCGTGAACTCGTCATCGAGACGTGAGAATCGCCTGATCAGGCGGTCCCGCTCCGATCCGGTGGCAGTCTCCATTGCGAGGCGGACATGCTCCATCTTGCGCTCGAGCGCGCCGATCTCACGGGCCGTGAGAACTCTCTCCAGGGCCGTCAGCTCACGGTCGGAAGGCTCCTCGATCGCCGCCTCCTGTGAGAGATAGCCGATGGTGCCGCTGCGCAGCACCGACCCCTCGACGGGGTCACGGCGACCGGCGAGGGTCCGCAGCAGCGTCGTCTTGCCGGCGCCGTTGCGACCGACCAGGCCGATTCGATCGCCGTCATGAATCGAGAAAGACGCTTCCGAAACGAGCCGGCGAACCCCGGCTTCTATCGCGATGGCACGAGCGATGATCATGGTCATCGGACCTCAGAGCCCGGCGCCGACCGGATTGGGGACTCCGGCAGCTCGCAGCTTGTGGAGGATCCTCACCATCTGGCGCAGCGAGTAGAGGGCATCACGGCGCGACACTGCCGCCGACGCCGGCGCCAGCACAATGTGGCGCAGCCCGGCGTCGACGTGCTCGCCGAGGCGTCGTAGCACGTCGTCGGGGGTACCCCACACGACGGCGTCGGCAACCAGATCGGTGGGGACGCGGGCGATCGCCGCTTCCAGCTCGGTTCGTTCCCACCGCTCGGGAACGAAGTCGATCATCCCCCGGAAGCCCTCGCCCAGCGGGTGATCGAGGCCGCGCTGCCGCCAGGCCGTCTCCGGAGCCAACAGCGCCATGAACCGCACAAACCTGGAATCGAGCAGACGACGGGCGTGCGCCCGGGTGCGGCCGATGACGGAGAAGACCTGCCACGCGGGAACGATCTGGTCGGGATTGCGTCCGGCCTGTGCCGCCTCGGCGCGGACAGTGGCCAGGGCGTCGCCGTACTCCTGGGGTGTCATGGGCAGCGTCGGGTACCAGCCATCACCGTACCGCCCGGTGAGACGGAGCATGCGCGGCCCATGGGCGGCGATCCACAACAACGGCCGATTGCCTGGAGCCGGCTTCAGGTCCATGACGGCGCCGTCGAGCGTGAAGAACTCGCCCGAGTAGTCGATCGGCCCGTCGGAATCGAAGCAGAGTCTGATGATCTCGAGCGCCTCCTCGAGTCGTGACACCGGCCGGGAGAAGTCGAAGCCGTACGGATCGAGGTTCTCACGCTCCCCGGCGCCCAGTCCGAGGATCGGGCTGCGCTTCGTCATGTGGGACCAGGTCATCGCTGCCTGGGCGAGCAGAACCGGATGTCGGCGGATCGGCTCGGTCACGCCCACGCCGATGTGCATCGGCCCGACGCGCGACGCGAGATGACCGACCAGCGACTGATAGTCGAAGTAGGGATGCGGGCTGCCGTCCGCCTTCGCCATCCAGGAGAAACGCCGATCCCACAGCGAGCGGGGATAGAAGCTCTGGAAGTGATCGACGGTCCATGCCACGTCGAATCCGAGAACGCGGGCAGCGCGCACCAGGAGGTGCACCCGCTTCAGCGATGGCGAGGTGCCAACGCCGAGCCCGATGGAAACCCGATTCGGATCGATCATGCCCGCAAGGCTAGGAGATCGCAGAGGAATCGCCTACGGCGCCGCACCGAGCTGACGGAGCGCCCGCAGCAAGACCACCCGCATCGTGTCGGGTGAGTACAGAGCGCAGTCTTGGGCGGCGACGGCGAAGGATTGCATCGCCGAACTCCCACCACGGTGTCTCGCCCGCCCCCTGGTTCGGCGGCTACTCCGCGGAGGGATGTCGGCCGGCGCCGCTGACCATGATCCCGTCGGCCCCACTGTCGAGGACGGAGCGGAGCCGGGAGGCCGGTAGCGGGCGGGTGTAGTAGAAACCCTGGAACAGCTCGCACCCGAGGCCGCTGAGGAGATCCACCTGCTCACGGGTCTCGACTCCTTCGGCGATGACGCTGAGCCGCAGGCTGCGGCCGAGCCGGATGATCGCCTCAGAGAGGTTCGCACTGTCGGTGTCGGCGACGGCCGCGTCGACGAAGGCGCGATCGATCTTGATCGTGTCGATCGGGAGGTCCCTCAGCTCGCTCAGGGACGAGTAGCCGGAACCGAAGTTGTCGATGGCGACGCGGATGCCTCGCTCCCGCAACCGCTCCAGCGTGCGCCTCGCCAGCAAGGAGTCGTCGAGCAGGGTCTCCTCCTTGAACTCCAGCGTGAGCCACTTGGCCTCGACGCCCGTGCGGGACAGAGCGCGGTCGATGATCTCGACCAGATTGCCCCGCCGGAGCTGGCGGGACGAGATGTTCACGGACACCACGAACTCGCCGAATCCCGCCTTCTGCCACTCCGCGATCTGACGACACCCCTCAAAGAGCGCCCACTCGCCGAGCGGGAGGATCAGGTCGGTCTCCTCCGCCACCGAGACGAAGCGCTCGGGCAGCACCAAGCCGTGCTCGGGATGATCCCATCGTGCCAGGGCCTCCACGCCTTGGACCACGCCGGTAGCGCCATCGACCCACGGCTGATAGACCAAGGTGAGTCCCTCTTCGATCTCGAGCGCCCGGCGCAGGCCGTCGATCAGGCGCAGGCGTTCGGAGGTCTGCTGCCGCAGCTCCGGGGTGAAGTACTGGTATGTGTTCATGCCGGCGGCCTTGGCGCTGTACATGGCGATGTCGGCATCGCGAAGCAATGCCTCGGCGTCGTCTCCGTCGATCGGGTAGAGAGCGATCCCGATCGAGGCCGTCACCTGCAGGGCCTGCTCCCGCACCCGATAGGGCTCCTCCAGGGTGCGGAGGATCTTCGTGGCGACCTGGCCGGCGTCCTCGACACGTTGGCTCCCCTCGAGGATGACGGTGAACTCGTCTCCGCCGATGCGAGCAACGCTGTCGGTGGCGCGCACCGACGACACGAGCCGGCGCGCCACTTGCTGGAGCATCTCGTCGCCGATGGAATGGCCGAAGCGGTCGTTGATCGTCTTGAACTCGTCGAGATCGACGAACATCAACGCAACGAGCCCTCCGTCACGGCGGGCTCGACTAATGGCGTTCTGGAGGCGGTCGCCGAACAGCACCCGATTGATGAGGCCCGTCAGAGGATCGAAGCGGGCCATGTAGTTGAGCTTGCGACGATCGGCTTCGCGGGACATCTCCAACTCGTTGTACCGCTGCCGCCACTGGCGCCGAGTTGCCCGCGCCGCCGGGCGGAAGAGGAAGAGGCCCTCGGCGATCAGCAGGATGATGATCAAACCCAGTAATCCCAGCTCGAAGTTCCTCAACATGGCGACCCGCGATTCGGCATTGGCCCCGAGCTGCGTCACGATCGCACCCATACCGGTGGCGTAGCGGTCGGCGGCAGCCTCGACGGCGACGACGTCGTCGATGTCGATTGCGCCTCCCGCATCGTGTGTGCCCAGGATCATCCCGCTGAGACCGACAAGCTCCTCATAATCCGGCTGAACGTCCTCGAGGAGCACGGCCATGTCCCCATCGAGGCCGATCGACTCGCCGTCGGTGGAGGGGTCGAACGCGACCTGGTCGGCAATGAGCCGCTCCAGCGCATAGGAGAGGATGCCAGCGGCCTCCGGCGTCGCCGAATCCGAGACGAGGTCGCGGGCCGAGGCGGCCAGCCGGCGACTCAACAGGATTTGGCCCGCGGCGCCGTTCAGCTCGGCGGTGTCATCACGCTGACGCTGCAAAGCGCTGGAAACGAGGAAAGTGCCGGCGATCACGACGAGAGCGATCAACACCAAGCCGAAGACGTAGCGACCCGCCGGCCGGGACGGCGGCTCACCCGAGGAGCGGGACGGCGCCGCAGAAACCGCCGAGTCCGGCACGGCCGGCGCGTTGTCACCACCCATGGTCACCTTCAGCTTGCTTGTCCACCTTCGATCGAGCCGTGTCCCCCCGCGACCGCTCCGTTGCGTATCGGCCAACAACGTCCGGACATTGAACGTTAACCTTCGAGACCGTGAGGGTATGCCTCACTCTGCAGCAGAGAGCTCCCAAACGCCACCATCGAGGTACTCGCAAATCGACGCCGCGGCGCGGCGACCCGCGCCCATCGCGAGGATGACCGTGGCGCCGCCGCTGACGATGTCGCCGCCGGCGAACACACCCACCTTGCCGGTCCGCCCCGTTTCGGAATCGGCCACGAGCGTCCCCCACGGTGTCTCCTCGAGGTCGGGTGCCGTCTTGTGGATGAGTGGATTGGGCCTGTTGCCGATCGCAACCACCGCCACATCGATGGGGAGGTCGAAGACGTCGCCCTCGATCGGCTCAGGACGTCGCCTGCCACTGTCGTCGGGCTCGCCCAGCTCCATCCGCTGCAGCCGGACCCCACTCAGCCAACCATCGTCGTTGCCCTGAAGCTCCAGCGGCGCAACCAGCGTCATGAACTCGATCGACTCGGCCTTGGCATGCTCCACCTCCTCGGCACGAGCGGGCATCTCCTCCTCGGAACGCCGATAGAGAATCATCGCCCGCGCCGCACCGAGCCGTCGCGCGGTGCGTACCGCGTCCATCGCGGTGTTGCCGCCCCCGAAGACCGCCACGTTCTTCTGGTAGAGATCGAGCAGCGGGGTCTCGGCCCCCTCGGCGTAGGCCTTCATCAGGTTGACCCTGGTGAGGAACTCGTTCGCCGAGTACACGCCGATCAGGTTCTCTCCCGGCACGTCGAGGAACCGGGGCAGGCCGGCCCCGACTCCGATGAACACGGCGTCGTAGCCCTCCTTCTCGAAGAGGTCGTCGATGGTGTCGATCATGCCGATGACGGCATTGGTCTCGAAGCGCACCCCCATCGCCGCCAACTGGTCGATCTCGGCGCGGACGATCTCCTTGGGAAGCCGGAACTCGGGGATCCCGTACACAAGAACGCCGCCCAGCTCGTGAAGCGCCTCGAACACCGTGACATCGTGCCCAGCTTTGATGAGGTCGGTGGCGCAGGCGAGCCCGGCGGGGCCACTCCCCACGATCGCCACCCGCTTGCCGGTGTTCACCTTCACCGGAGAAGCCACCCGGCCACCTTGGATCCGCTCCTGGTCTGCCACGAAGCGCTCCAGGTAGCCGATGGCCACCGGGCGGTGCTTCCTGCCGAGCACGCAGGCGCCCTCGCACTGATCCTCCTGCGGGCATACACGGCCACAGATCGCCGGTAGCGAGTTGTCACGTTTGATGACCCCGACGGCCTCGTCGAAGCGGCGCTCCGCCACGAGCTGGATGAAGCCCGGGATGTCGACACTGACCGGGCAGCCCTCGATGCAGGTCGGACGGGCGCACAGCAGGCAGCGCTGCGCCTCGGCCACGGCCGCCTCGGCGGAGAGCCCCAGATTGACCTCCTCGAAGTTGGTGGCGCGCCGCGCCGGGTCCCGCTCGGGCATCTCCTGGCGAGGCAGTTTCATCCGCTCGCGACGGGTGAGCTCAGGCGCCATCACGAGGTCTCCGTCCCGGCGAGGCGGCATTTTTCGGCGAAACCCTCCCGCCGGAAGTGCTCGAAAGCGGCATATGCGGTGTTCCGCCGCTGAAGGAGATCGAAATCGACGAGGTGGGCATCAAACTCGGGCCCGTCCACACAGGCGAACTTGGTCTCGCCCCCGACGTGAACCCGGCACCCGCCGCACATCCCCGTGCCGTCCACCATGATCGGATTGAGGCTCACGACGGTCTTGATTCCGTGGGGACGGGTCACCTCGGCCACTGCCTGCATCATTGGCACCGGACCAATCGCCATCACGTAGTCGATTTGGCGTCCCTCAGCGATGAGGTCGGCGAGCTTGGCGGTCACGAAGCCGTGGTAGCCGTAGCTGCCGTCGTCGGTGGTGGGAAACACCTCAGCGCACACAGCCGCCATCTCGGATTCCAGGATCACGTACTCCCGGCTGCGCCCACCGATGATGGCAATCACCTCGTTGCCGGCCTCGGCGAGGGCAACCGCGGTTGGATAGGCGATGGCGGTGCCCACCCCGCCGCCGATGACGACGGCGGTCCCGAAGCGCTCGATCTCCGATGGCATGCCGAGCGGTCCGGCGAGGTCCGCGACGGTGTCGCCCGCCTCCAGGAGATTCAACATCTGGGTGGTCTTGCCGACGCCCTGAACGATGACGGCGATCCAGCCCTCGTCGGGATCGGAGTCGGCGATCGTGAGCGGGATCCGTTCGGATTCGGCGGTGGGGCGAACGATGACGAATTGCCCCGCCCGCCGCTTGCGGGCGATCTTGGGTGCCTCGATCCGAAGGTACTTGACCTCCGGGGCAAGGTATCTGGCGTCGATAACGCGATTCAGCGCTGCACCTCCGGGTTGATGCCAGTGTGCAGTCGCCGAGCGGCCGCGGCTAGGGTCCGAAGGCTCTCCTCAGGCGTCCGGTCGGCAGTGAGCGGCGTCCGGGAATCGCGACGATCGCTTTTTGCATGGAGCCTGCACGTTTCCCGGCGAGGCTCAGGGTGCTGGAATGACTTGCGGTCTCCGACGACGGACGGCGATACTGGATCACCGTACGGGTCCGTATCGAGAGGAAGGTCTCTAATGAGCCTGAATGCCCCCAGGGAGATCACCTGGCTCGTCGCCCTCGTGGCGATCGGTGTCGGTATCGCCAACTTCTTCGGCGAGTGGTTCGACGCCGATGTCGGCTACTGGCTGACTGCCGGTGGTGGACTGCTCCTGTTGCTGGCGACGTACGTCAGGGGACTCTGAGGGAAGAACACGGGTCTTTCGAAGATCGACAGGGTCGAGTGATGCTGGGGACATGACAGAGACCCTGCGAGTCTGAGCGGGGACCCTGCAAATCTGGCGGTGCTGCGCACTCTCAGGTTCGCAGGGTCTCTGCCTTTGTGGACCTGCGAGCGCACACGGAGACCGGCCGGTGCCCGGGGAGGGACTTGAACCCCCACGCCCCCGAAGGGACAGCGGATTTTAAGTCCGCCGCGTCTACCAGTTCCGCCACCCGGGCCGGAAGGGAAAGCGTACCTCCTGCGAGCAGGGCGCCTCGTCTGGAGTGACGACCCCAAGGTCGGGTAGTCTCGTGGTCCGACAACCATCGACCCGACGGAGGATCCGGCTGTGAAGGTGTACCCACCCGAGAAGATTCGCAATGTTGCGCTCGTCGGCCACAGCGGATCCGGGAAGACGACCCTCGCCGAGGCCCTCCTGTTCCGCGCCGGCGCTCTCAGCCGTCTCGGCAGGGTCGAGGACGGTACGACGGTGACGGACTTCGACCCGGAAGAGCACAAGCGCGGCATCTCGCTGTCGCTGGCCACTGCCCCCTTCGATTGGCAGGGGCACAAGATCAACCTGATCGACACTCCCGGGTACGCCGATTTCGTCGGCGACGTCGACGCCGCCCTGCGGGTAGCCGACCTCGCCGTGTTCGTGATCAGCGCCGCCGACGGTGTCGAGGTGGGCGCTGAGACCGCGTGGCGGGAGGCCGAGAAGCTGGGGCTCCCCCGCATGGTCTTCATCAACAAGCTCGACAAGGAGCAGGCGTCCTTCGATCGCACCCTGAGGCAGCTCCGCGACCGCTTCGGCGCCGGCATCGCCCCCATCGAACTCCCCATCGGGGAACAGGCCGATTTCCACGGCATCGCCGATCTCTTCACCGACAAGGCCTACCTCTACGACAGTGGCCATGCCGAGGAGGCCGAGATCCCCTCCGAGATGGAGAGCCAGGAGCATGAGATCCGCGAAAGCCTCATCGAGGGCATCGTGGTCGCCGACGACGAGCTGCTCGAGCGCTACCTGGACGGAGAGATCCCGTCTGTGGAGAAGCTGGAGAAGACAATGGCGGTCGGAGTTGCCGCCGGCACCGTGTTCCCGGTGGTGTGCGGCTCGGCAACCGGCCCCATCGCCGTCGATCGGCTGGCCGATTTCATCGTCGAGATCGGCCCCTCCCCTGCGTCCCGCACCAAGCTGGAAGTGACGGCGGGCAACGAGACAGTTGAGATCGAGGGCAGCCCTGCGGGCGATCCGCTCGCGCTGGTGTTCAAGACCATCACCGACCCTTATGTGGGCCAGATCTCCTACTTCCGGGTGCTGTCGGGGACCATCAAGGCCGAGGACGTGCTCCACAACACCCGCAGCGGCGCCGACGAGCGCTTCGCC
>Ga0315543_1002048_pt1 | contig 20453 bp, 10 predicted proteins | sample SalMarSW160210MG_2_FD_203098 | JGI IMG/M metagenome (GOLD analysis project Ga0315543, IMG submission 203098) | Salt marsh sediment microbial communities from the Plum Island Ecosystem LTER, Massachusetts, United States - Salt Marsh Sediment SW1601-210 ...
TTCCGGCAAGACGACCACGATGCGGATTCTCGCCACGTTGCTGCAGCCCACCTGGGGCGAGGCTTACGTCTGCGACTATTCGATCTACACCCATCCGAAGGAAATCCGGCGGTTGGTCGGCTACATGCCCGACTTCTTCGGTGTCTACGACGACATGAAAGTGATCGAGTATCTCGAGTTCTTCGCCGCGGCGTATCGGATCAAGGGGCACAAGCGCCGGAAAGTGTGCGACGAGATGCTCGAGCTGGTCGGCCTGGACTACAAGCGCGACGCGTTTGTCACAAGCCTTTCACGCGGCATGACCCAGCGGCTTGGCCTGGCCCGGGTGCTGCTGCACGATCCGCAGGTGCTCCTGTTGGACGAGCCGGCCAGCGGGCTGGATCCGCGTGCCCGGGTCGAGATTCGCGAGTTGCTGAAACAATTGCGCACGATGGGCAAGACGATCATGGTGTCGAGCCACATCCTGCCCGAGCTGGCCGACATCTGTAACAAGGTGGGTATCATCGAGCGTGGCCAATTGCTCGTCTCGGCCAAGGTGTCCGACGTGATGCGGCAGGTCCGCCAGCGGCCGGTTCTCTGTATCGCCGTGGCCGACGATTTGGAGGCGGCTGCCCGGCGGATCGAGGCGACCGAGCTGGTCGAGTCGGTCGAGCTGCGCGACGGACGGATCTATGCGTCGCTGGCCGAAGGCGTCGAGGACTACAGCCCGCTGTCGAAGCTCCTGGTCGAGGCGGGCCACCGGCTGACGCTTTTCAAGGAAGACGAGATCAACCTGGAAACGGCCTTCATGGCCCTGACCAAGGGGATCACGGCGTAGTTCAGTAGGCAGTAGGCAGCGGGCAGTAGGCAGAGTGACAAAAACCGAGCCGCGCCCGTAAGGAAGCGGATGCTCACGCTTGCCGATGCCGCTTTTTAACGGGCGCGGTTCAGTTCGGGCCGCGGATTCCCGTCCGCGGCTACTACCATCAAGCTCGACGGCTAACACTTGGTGTGCGAGCACGCACCCTACCGCCTACTGTCCGTCACGCGCCAAACTTCTCCAGCCGGCCGGCGTTGGCCAGGGCCAGGGGCATCAGGTGGATTGCGTGGAAATGGCCCAGCCCGCCGCACGTGGCCGCTTTTTCGCCGAAGGTCGTGCAGCCGTCCGTGCGGCAGTGCTCCGCGACCAACAGCGTTGGCACGGGGTGCCAACTGTGGTTGCCCAGCGCCGCCGGCGTGCTGTGGTCGCCGGTCACGATGAGCACGTCGGGTCTTAAGGCCATCACCCGTGGCACGATAGCGTCGAACTCCTCGATCACCTTCACCTTGGCCTCGAAGTCGCCGTCCTCGCCTCGGCTGTCGGTGTATTTGAAGTGGACGAAGAAAAAGTCGTGGTTGTCCCACGCCTCGGCCAATACGTCGATTTCCTCTTCGAGCGTGGCAGGCTCGCCGATGATGTCCATGCCGACCAGCTTGGCCAGGCCCTTGTACATCGGATAGACGGCGATCGCCGCGGCCCGAACGCCGTAGACCTCTTCATAGGTCGGGAGGTCCGGCTTGACCGCAAAGCCGCGCATCGTCAGGCCGTTGGCCTTCGGTTGACCGGCCAGCAGCTTCAGGGCTTGGGCAAAAAACTCTTGGGCAATCTTGGCCGTTTTTTTGCTCGGCTCATCGTGGGCGACCGGCGCAAGCGGCGCTATGCCTGTCCGCTGCGGATCGGTGTCGTCGACCGCGGCGCCAAGTCCTTGGGCGCGAAAGATGACCGCGAAGCGGTGCTCCTTGACCGGCTCGACGAACAGCTCGATGCCGGGGATCTTCACTTGGTCGTTGAGCATCTTGGCCAGCGGGGCGCTGGCTTCGGTCGGGATGCGTCCGGCGCGGCGATCGGTGATTCGGCCTTCCTTGTCGAGCGTACAGAAGTTGCAGCGGATGGCCACGTCGTCGGGCCCGACGTGGAAGCCGATCCCGGTCGCTTCGAGCACGCCGCGGCCGATGAGGTATTTCAGCGGGTCGTAGCCGAACAGGCCGAGGTGGCCCGGGCCGCTGCCGGGCGTGATGCCCGGGGCGATGGGGATCGACAGTCCGGAGACTCCCTGCCGGGCCAGCGCGTCGAGGTTGGGCGTCTGGGCGGCTTCCAGCTCGGTCGGCCCGCCCGGCGTCAGCGGCAGGCCGCCCAGCCCGTCGGCCACGAGCATGACGATTTTCGAGTCGTTTTTGACGTGCAGCAAGCGTGTAAGATCTTGGGTATCCATGTTTGGTTTTCCTGCTATGGGTAAGAACACGTAGGGTGCATCGCGACAAACTGAGCCCCGACCGTTAGGGAGGGGTCCCGGAGCAAGTTTCATCCAACCGCAGTGGTTCTTGGATGCAAATGAAAGGCCGTGCACCAAGGAGAGACCGGTCTCTTCTGGGAAGTCAAAAGACCCCTCCCTAACGGTCGGGGCTCGGTTTTGAATTCCCGGACCGCCTCGCGCGAAGCGATGGGCATGGCACCCGGCCCTCAATTTCCTACCACAACCGGCGGTGAAAACAAGTGGGGGTATCGTCCCGTATCGCCGACATTTGGAGTCTTGGTCTCCTTGTCAAAAGGGCCCGTTGGCATGAAAATCCGGATTACGCGACTTCCCACAAAAGAAGTGCGCGGGAAACAACGTGCCGCGACCAAGCCCGACGGGAATCCCTGTCCGATATAGAAATAGTCACTCCTGTTGCCGAACGAGCCCCCTCAAGCGGTGTGGTGCCCCATGAACGAGTCGACCGTCCTTCCGATTTCCTATGATCCTTCCGGCGCGGTGATCCGTGAGACGGGCATCAGCCAGGCGGATCTCGACTGGCTTGCTCCGCGACTGGTCGCCGCGCGAAACGAGGTGCTCGACGACCTGGCACTGCTGCACTCCGACGAGCCCGTGCCCAAGGAAAAGGAGCCGCTGGACGCCGGTTTCATCGACCTGCCCGAGCGACTGCTGGCCGATCATTCCAGCAAGGGCGAGCGGAGCCAATTGGCGCGGATCAAGCGCGCGGCCGATGCCTTGGCCGATCACGTCGATCGCGTCGTGATCCTCGGCATCGGGGGCTCGTACATGGGTGCCCGAGCACTGTTTGAGGCCTGTTGCCATCCCTATCACAATGAGCTCGGTCGCATCCAGCGGGGAAGACGGCCGCAGATCTTCTTCGAGGGCAACAACGTTGACAACGACGCGATGAGCGGACTGTTCGATCTGCTGCTGGGCGAGGGACCGCATCGCTTCGGCATCGTGGTGATCAGCAAGAGCGGGAGCACGCTGGAAACGGCCGTCGCGCTGCGCATCCTGTTGGAGCAATTGCGCGGCACGTGTGACGGCGATCTGGAGAAGGTCCGCGAGCTGGTCATTCCCATCACCGGCCTGAAGAGTCGACTTCGCTCCTTGTGCATGGAGTTGCAGTGTCCCGAAATCTTCCCCATTCCCGACGGTGTCGGCGGGCGGTTCTCCGTCCTGTCAGCCGTGGGTCTGGTGCCGGCCGCCGTCATGGGGCTGGACACCGTCAAACTGCTCGAAGGCGCCGCACTGACCAACCGCCGGTTCTGCAACTCCCAGCCCGGCGACAATCCGGTGCTCGACTACGTCGGCGTCTGCCATCTCATGGAGACCCGGCGCGGCGCCACGACCCGGGTGCTGTCGACCTGGGGCAAAGGGCTCGAAGCGGTGGGACTGTGGCACGACCAGCTTCTGGCCGAGAGCCTGGGCAAGAACGGGCAAGGGGCGTTGCCGCTGACCTGCGTTAACACGCGCGACCTGCACTCGCGCGGCCAGCAGCATCAAGAAGGCCGTCGCGACAAGATGATTACCAACCTCGTCGTTGAACGTCCGAAGTGCGAGCCGGTGGCCATCAAACCGAGCACGCTCAACCAGGACCAGCTCAACGATCTGGCCGGCAAGCCGCTGGCCGATGTTCTCTCGGCGGCGCTGGCCGGAACGAATCGCGCGTATGCCGACGACCGGCGGCCCACGGCCGATCTGCGGCTGCCGCGGCTGGACGAAATGTCGCTGGGCCAACTGTTCCAGATGTTCATGCTGGCGGTCGCGGTCGAGGGACGGCTCATCGGTATCAACCCTTACGGCCAACCGGGCGTGGAAGCCTATAAGCGACACATGAACGAGCTGTTGCGAAAGAAATAGGCTCTATTTGGCAAATGATTTTGGAACCACAGATGAACACGGATACACACAGATGAATTGGGCAGTTGAAGGATGAATGCAATCGCCCCGTTGCCCGAAACGAACTGCCGCTGACGGTCTGACGCTGGTAGACTCTTCTGAGCCGTGTCAGATCAAAGGGATCCGGAATACTGATCTTATCTGTGTATATCTGTGTTCATCTGTGGTTCCTTTCCTTCGTTCACGATTGGACAATAAATGGCTACTGAACTGACTTGGCTGGGCCACGGAAGCTGGGCGATCCGAAGCGGCCAGCACCGCATTCTGCTGGATCCCTTTCTGAGCGATTCGCCCACCGCGCCGGCGGTGGCCGAAAATGTCCAGGCCGAGTTCATCCTGATCTCGCACGGCCACGCCGACCACGTCGGCGATTGCGTCGCCATTGCCCGGCGAACCGGGGCGTTGGTCATCGCCAATTTCGAGATCTGCCAGTGGCTCGGCCGCCACGGCGTGGAGAATACCCACGCGATGAACCTCGGTGGGTCGTGCCGGCAGCCGTTCGGCACCGTCAAGATGACGCTGGCCCATCACTCGTCGATGCTGCCCGATGGGGCTTGCGGCGGCAACCCGTGCGGCTTTCTGCTCGGCCTGCCCGAGGGCAACGTCTATTTCGCCTGCGACACCGGTTTGTTCTACGACATGAAGCTCATCGGTGAGGCGGGCCTTGCGCTGGCCGTGCTGCCGATCGGCGACAACTTCACGATGGGACCCGACGACGCGATCCGCGCGGTCCAGTTACTGCAGCCCGAGCGGGTCGTGCCGGTACACGTCAACACGTGGCCGGTGATTGAGCAGGACGAGCGCGGCTGGGCCCGACGCATCCGAGACGAGACGTCGGCCGAGCCGATCGTCCTGGCCCCGGGCCAGAGTGTGACGCTCTGAGGCGGCTTTGGTCCAGAAACAGGGTGGCACCGATGATTTTCCGTCAAAGACACTGCCTGCATCGTTGGTCTGTTCGGAAAATCGTCGGTGTGCTGAAGGCACAAGAGGCCCGGTTGTGGGATCATCCTCTACCTCTTGCCGCTTTGCGGCACCGACGATTCTGCGGTCGGGGCTGATGCAGATGGCAACGTCCACTCCGCAGAATCATCGGTGCTACCCGATCGGACTACTTACCCTTCTCGGTAGCAGGTGCCGGCGGATAGAGCGCGAAGTCCCAGAGCGTGGGCCCGCCGGTCGAGTCGATGATGGCCAGGCGGATCCGGCTGGCCGTGACCGGCTCAAAGGTCACGTTGACGCCGGGGCCGCCGATCGTCTTGCCTTGGTAGATTGTCTTCCAGCCGCCCTCTGCATCGGGCACCTGAAGTTCGAAGGCGCGGATCGAGTCGAGGAACTCGCTCAGCGTGGCTCGGGCAAAAGTCTTCTCGCCGCCCAGGTCGACTTCCAGCCAGGCCGTCTTCACACCGTCGTCGGTCGCCCAACGGGTGCCCGCCTCGGCCGTGATGTCCATGTCGACAGCCCGATGGGGACCCCATCGCTTGACGTCATTGTGATAAACATTGAAGGCTTTCACCGGACGGCCCACCAGCAGCGAGTCCTGGACGCGCTGGGGATGCTTGATCATCTCGTGGATTTCCATGAGCCGTTTGACCGTCTCGGGCGGAATCTGGCCGGTGCGGTCCGGCCATGCGTTCAGAAGCAGGTTCGCGCCGCGGCCAACCGACCACTTGTAGAGCTCGAACAACTGCCGTGCCGAGCGGACGTCATCCTCCGCGCCCCAGAACCACCGCCGCTGGCCGATCGTATGGCACACTTCGTTCGGGATGTAGTATTGCGTGCCCTGGAAGGTGATTCGCGGATTGTGGCCCGAGCGGGGCGGCACGACGAGCTCGCCGTTGTTGAGGTCCTTGGGCCAGATCGGCACGGGCGTTTCGGAGACAGCCTTTCCGAAGTAGGTGGGTTTGCGTTTCTCAATGAAGCTGCCGTCGACGAAACCCTGGTTGTGCAGGATAAGGCAGTCGGGCTGGAGTGACTTACAGTAGGCATAAAGTCTCGCGAGCACGCCGGACATGTCGGGGCCCATGTCCCACGGGATATCGAACCACATTTGGGCAATCGGCCCGTAGCCGGTCAAGAGCTCTTTCACCTGGTTGTGGACGAACTTCTCGTATACTCTGGGAGTCATTTTGGGCATGTGGTGCGAATCCCAGCCGAGCGAGTAGTAGAAGCCGGGCTTCAGCCCATGCTTACGGCAGGCCTCGACGAACTCCTTGACCACGTCGGTCTTGTTCGAGCTGGTGGCCACCGTGTAGTCGGAGTAGGCGCTGGGCCACAGGGCGTGTCCGTAGTGATGCTTGACGGTCAAGATCATGTAGCGCATGCCGGCCTGCTTGGCAACACGCGCCCATTGCTCTGCGTCCAACCCGGTCGGCGCGTAGTCCGTGCTTTTTGCCGGCTTGCGGCCGAACTGATCGCCGACAAACGTGCTCAGGCCGAAGTGGATGAACATGCCGTACTTCATGTTTTCCCACGCGCGGAGCACCCGGGTCGGCTCGGTCGCCACACGGGGGCCGCTTTGCGGAACGTCGGCAGCAAGAATCGTAGGAAGCGTTAGCAACACAAGAATGGACATGCGCCAACAACGCATGGGATGTTGTCCTCCACTGATCGTTCTTCTGATAGTCCGACTCGGCCTTGTCGGCCGGGTGGCATGCCCTCGCTTGCGTGGGCATGTTCGCTGGCCGGCAGAAAGGGCCTCCATCATGCAGCGCCCGCCGGGAACATTGTAAGGGCGCGGCCCGTGCTTGTCGAACACTAGATTTCCGACATGGCTGGTACCACGCGGTTGGCTAGGGCCACCAGCCCCCGTGATCCGGGGGGCTCTCTCCGCCGGCTTTTTTCCGTCCAGGTTTGCCCGCTCCACAGCCAGGGGCTACGATGGTAAGATACGCCAACCCGCTTGGGGCGTCGTCGCGGCCAACGTGGCCGTGGACGAGCCCTCTTGCCAGTTTCTTTCTTCACTTCCTCTGTCTGTCCACTCAATTCATGAGGAGAAGACCATGTCGATGAGATTATGTTGCACTATGTTGGGGTTCTGGATCGTCTGCTGCCAGGCGGCCCTAGCGGCCGCGCCGGTGAGCTTGAAGTCGCTGCTTGAGGAAATGACCGATCGCGCGAGCCTGGCGCGCTGGCCGCAACCGGCCTACACGTGCCGACAGGCAAGCAGCTACGATCGGGCGTCGACGGCCAAGGACGCGCCCGGCTGGTTCGCCAACAACGACCGCTCGTTCTTCATCCGCGAGGAGACCAACGACGGCCGGACCGAATGGGTCATGATGGACGCCCAGGGACCCGGCGCGATCGTCCGCTGGTGGGTCACCTCGGGCGCCTACAAGGGCACGATCCGCATCTATATCGACGGGGCGGCCAGGCCGACGGTCGAGGCCCGGGTCGACGAGCTGGTCGGCGGCACGGCACTGGTCGGTCCACCCTTGTCCGAAGAGCGTGCCCGGGGACGCAACCTCTATCTGCCCATCCCCTACGCCAAACACTGCAAGGTGACCTTCGACCGGAACTACCAGAAGAGCCGAAAAGGCGAAGACCTGCTCTATTATCAGATCAACTACCGGACCTACGCGCCGGGCACCCGAGTCCAGAGCTTCAATCTGGGTCGGCTAGCCGCGGCGAAGGACAAGATTGACAAGCTGCAAAAGACGCTGTTGGAACCCGGCTCGGTATTGCCCAGAATCCTAACAACCAAGCCGGCGCAGGGCACCATTGCCGCACCGACGTCGACCGCCATCTGCCGTTTTTCAATTCGCCTGGACGCCCAAGATCCGGTTCAGGCACTTCGGTCGACCGTTTTGATCATGGAATTTGACGGCGAGCAGACCGTCTGGTGTCCGGTCGGCGATTTCTTCGGCGTCGGCGTCGGCGTGAATCCCTACAAGGGCTGGTACCGCAAGGTCGACAAAGACGGCACGGTGACATGCTGGTGGGTCATGCCGTTTCGAGAGGATTGCACAATCCATCTGAAGAACTTGGGCCGACAGAACGTCGAGGTGCAGACATCCGTCTCGACCTGCCAGTGGATCTGGGACGACCGCTCGATGCACTTCCACACCACCTGGCGGCAAGAGCGCCAGATCAAGACGGCCACGGGCGGCCACAAGGCGTTCGACTGGAACTATCTTACCACCGAGGGCCGGGGCGTGTTTGTCGGCGATTCGCTGGCCCTGGTCAACCGGTCAACCGGATGGTGGGGCGAGGGCGACGAGAAGATCTATGTCGACGGAGAGACCTTCCCCTCGCACTTCGGCACCGGCAGCGAGGACTATTATGGCTATGCCTGGTGCACGCCCTGGTTTTTCGAGTCGCCCTTCCACGCGCAGCCGCGAGCCGAGGGCCCGAGAAACTTCGGCAACGTGACCAATACCCGGGTGCGGCTGCTGGATGCGATTCCGTTCGAGAAATCGTTCCTCTTCGACATCGAAGCCTGGCACTGGAGGAGCACGACGATCGACTATGCCGCCACGACTTATTGGTATGCTCGGCCCGGGGCCAAGGCCACCATCGGCCCGATGCCCGAGGAAGCTAAGCAACCGGTCCACTACGCCACGCCGCTGGAGATACCCGGCTTCAAACTGTTGGAGCGTCCGGCCGGTACCGTCGAGATCCAGAACATGAAGGGATTCGGGGCGGGCAAGTGGAAAGGGGACGACCACCTTTGGTGGCGCAGCGCGCGGCCGGGCAAGCGTCTCCGATTGGGCCTTCCGGTCAAAACGGAAGGCAAGTGCGAAATCGAACTGGCCCTGACCAAGGCGCCCGACTACGCCATCGTGCAGTGCTACGTCGACGGCAAGAAGGTGGGCCCGCAGATCGATCTCTACGATCCGGCGATTGTGCCCGCCGATCCGGTCACACTCGGCCCGCTGGAGTTGAGCCAGGGCGAGCATGAGCTTGCCATCGAAATCGTCGGCGCCAACGCCAAGGCGATAAAGAGTTACATGGTCGGCATCGACCAGATCAAGGTGAAGTCGGCCGAGTAGTCGCCTGCTGCCATTCAATCATGGGGTGCAGGGTGCCATGGCCATCCCGGCGCGCCGGGACGCTCGCGTGGCCATGGCACCCGAGCTGATACCATAGAAGGTCATCCTGAGCGCAGCGAAGGATCTTGGTAACCAGGGAGATTCTTCGCTGCGCTCAGAATGACAATGTCGGGTTGCAGAAGAACGTGGAGCTACTGAGGAGCGGCTTCCCGGCCACCCTGACGACAAGCGTGAGTACGGCACCCAGCACATGAGCAGCCGTCAGGGTTTCGCGGCCTTCGCGTCCGGTTCTGGCGGCTTGGCGGTTTCTTTCTTGCCGCGCACGAGCCGCGCGTCGAGCCAGTTGGCGTAGTCGAGCTGGTCGGCGCGCTCGCCGAAATCGACGACCAGCTCGAGCCGCTTCGTGCCGGTCAGGTCGACGCGGACGGGCACGGGTCGCTGGCCGCCGCGGATCGGCTCGCTGGAGAATTGGCGCCGGCCGTCGACCAACACGTGGCAGCGGACGCTGCCGCCGCCTTCGGTCGCGTCGTCCAGGGCCAACGCCGCCTCGAATCGATCGAACGGCTCGCCGAGAAGGTAGGTCAGCCGTGAGCGACTGTGAACCCCCAGCCCCTTGAGATGCGTGCGGCCCGACGCTCGGAGCCGCCGGCCGAGCACGTTGCGATCGTTGCGGTAGGGCCATGGCAATTCGAGGAAAGGCACGTGCCGATAGTCGTCGGCCGGCCGGTCGGAGAGGTACACGACCCGGCCACCGAGCGGTTGAAGAAAAACACACCGGTCGGCTTCGGTCGACCATGGCGGCGAGGAGCGGCCGGCCAGCCCGGGCACCAGTCGGAGCAACGCTCCGTCGAGCCAGAGCCGGTCGACCAGCAACAGGGTCCCGTCGGCCAGGCCGACCCAGGTGCGAAGCGAGGATTTGGATGCTTCGCTGCTCAGCGCCGGATTGAACACGACGGCGCTCAGGAGGTTTCGTGCCAGGACGGTCCGACGGCCGTCACGTTCGAGTTGAACGGTCCGATCATTGACGTTGGTGACGACTCCGGCCAACCGGTCACCGTTGGCCAGCAGGATGCTGTCCCGCGAGCCCTTGGCCCGAAGCAGCCGATCCGTCAGCCGGTCCCGCTCGGCATGGTCCGTCGGCCAGTGGAGAATGACGCCGGAGAGCGACTCTAAGGGCACGCGAAGCCTTCCCAGCGAGTCGCTCTGGAGGACCGCTCGCCCGGCGTCGATCCGTAGCGGTTCGGCCGGAAGGAGCCCGCCGTCGGCCAGCACGACCACCGGCCCACGGACCGGCTCGGCCGGCTTGCCCCAGCGGACCAGCGCGTCGGCTCCCAAGCGGCGTCGCGCCGCGCCGGCGGCGAAGGTCCATTGCCACTTTGCATCCGCTCCGACAAGACGTGCTTCAAAAGGCTCACTGTCGACCGGGACGACCCGTCCCAAGAGTGTTTTGGCCCCACCGGCTTCGACCGGGCCGCCCGGCGCCGCGGCAGCCAGACCGCCCAGCGCCAGGACCAACAGCGCAGGCAGTCGCGAGTGACTCGGTAGCGTGGAGCAGGGTGAATGCATGGCGTCGGAAGCCTAGCGCTGGAAGATGGGCAAATAGTCGTACGGCATCTGCAAGACGATGCACGCCATGGCCGTGGCGTAGTCGTCCGTGTGGGAGGAGGTCCAGTAGGTCGCATCCGTGACACGTCGGGCCAGGAGATCATCGCGTGCGGCCGGATACCACTTCCGCCAACGGGCACCGCCGGCCTGCCACATCGCCACCGCAGCGTAATACTGGCCATAGTAGTAGTGACCCGACCGACGAGCCTGCCGGTTGCCCGGGATGAATTGCATCAGGTAGTCGAGCCCCTTTTCAATCTCGGGTCCCTTGTACACGCCCGCGCTGTACAGGGCGACCACACCGGCGGCCGATCGGGGAAAAAGGCTCTTTTCTCGACCTCGCAAGGTGTACATGAAACCGCCGTCGGGATTCTGGCACTTCTTGACGTAGTTGACACAGCGGTCGATGGTTTCCTTGGGGACGTGCAGGCCGGCGTTCCGCGCTGCCCGCAGCGCCATCACTTGACAGATGGTTACCGAGACGTCGGCGTCGGGCTTGCCGGGCCAGTAACGCCAGCCTCCTTCGTCGTTCTGGGAGTCGACGATCAGCTTCACGGCTGCCGCGAGCTTCTGGCGGAGTTCCACCCGGGGCGACATGCCGTAGCACTCGGCCAGAAACATGGTGGCGAAGCCATGACCGTACATCGGACCCTGGCTGACGGCTTTGCGGTTGATGATGAAACCACTCTGTTCGGTTTGCTCCATCAGGTAGTCGACCACGCGATTGACTTGTGACCCGTAGGGTCCGCGGTTGGGCGTGCTTCCGCCCGACATGAAGGCCATGCCGGCCAGCGCCGTGACGGCGACGTTGCCGCGTAGATTGCCGGTGCCGAACGAACCGTCGTTGTGCTGTCTGTCGGCCAGCCACGCCAGGGCCCGCTTGACGGCTGTTTTCGCCTCGGGGGTCATGAGCTTCGCGCCCTCCGAGTTGCGCCAGTTGGACGCTGCGGCGACCGTCGCCGTGGCTAGGGTAAGGACGATCGTGGCAGGGAGGAGGAAACGGGGCATGGCGGATTAGGGATTGGGGATTTCGGGATTTGGGGATTTCGGTAGGGTGCGTGCTTGCACCACTGCTGTAAACATCTCGGCGCGACGCAAGTCCAAGCCGTAGAACGGATTTCGCAGGTACGTATAGCGGTTTTTTGCGGCCCCTGGGGAACGCCGCAGATGCCGGACGGTAACCTACCCGTGGAAATCCCGCGAAAAGCTCGGTTTTTCTCGTGTTTTTCAATCCCGCAAAGATGTTTACAGCAGTGGTGCTTGCACGCACCGAGGCTGGCTCACGGATACTCGTTCTTTTTCTTCTCTTCCGACAGGCGTCGGAAGTATTGCTCGATCAGCAATTCGTAGCGAGGCAGGAACTCTTCGACGGGGAGTTGGAGCATCTGCTGGCGCCGTCGCGGCGGCAACTCACCCCAGAGTCGCTTCAGCATCGTACGCATCTGCCCGGCATCGACGTGGGGCGAGCCGGTTGTGGACGTTCCATTCTTGCCGGCCGCGGCTTCGCCCGAGCCGCCCGGCTTCGCGCCCGACTTTTGATTGTCGCCCGACCTGTTGGACGAAACCGATTTGGATGGTTGATTGCCGCCGGGCTTCCTGCCGGTGGTCGCCGAAGCGGCCCCGGAAGGTTGCCGTGCCTGGCGCAGCAGGTGATCGAGGCCTTCGAGGATCTCTCGCTGGGCGTGTTGGGTGGTCGCTCCACATTGCGCCCGATGGAGCATGCCCTGGACCTCGCGCATTCGCTGGGCCACGGACCGCAGCGGCGAATCGTCTTCCGAGACGCCGGCCGCGCCGAGGTCCTTTGCCCAAGGTGACGGCCGATCCGATCCGGACGGCGCAAGACGCTTCGGCCCTTCGCGGTCCTCGGCGTTGATGCGCCTCGGGTCCGCCAGATGGAGCTGTCCCGGTCTGGAACCATCGAAGAGTGCGTCTTCAAGTGATCGGGGAGGTGCCGGCCCTGCCACACAAGGAACCTCCCACGCGGCGTGGCCCAGCAGAACCACGAGCATCATCATGCCAATCCGTGCTTGCGTTTTCATTGAGAACCTCACTCAATTCTGATCGGCCGGACCGGGCCGCGGCGCCGGCCGGTCTGCCTCGTCACTTCCAATCAATGCAAACAGCAAATCGGCCAACTCGCCTTGTTCGCTGCTAAGCTGTTTATACTGGCGCCGGGCCTCCGGCGGAAGAGGCGCAAGCTGGCCAAAACGCTTCTCCCATTGTTGCGTGCGAACGAAAAGGTCTTCTTGAAGTAGCCTGAGCAGTCGCAGTTGAGCCACGACCTTGGGATCGGATGGCGCTTTGGCTTGGCCGGGCGGCGCGGGACCCTGTGCCCCGCCCGGGCCGGCTTCTTCCGGCCCGGGCGACGTCGGCCCCAATGCTTCGACGAGCCGTGCCAATCGATCCAAGGCTGCCTCTTGGGCCGTTTGTACGCGCCGGTCGGTGTTCTGACGCGCCAGCCAGCCGGCCGCGACGGCCATCTGCTCGGCGGCCTCGTCCAACACGCGCCGCAGCACGGCGGCGCTGCTGAGCCCGGCGGCCAGAGTGGAGGTCTCCTCTTGGAGGCCTCGTTGCTCGTGGGCCAACCGGCGGAGCGTGGCTATCTGGATTTCGGTTCGCGCTGCGGCCGCGTGCACGGTTTGGGCCAGTCGCCTGGTCTGCTCAGCCGCCTCGCGCTGTCGCCGGTGGAATGACTTGACGGTCTCTTCGAGCCGGGCGAGTTGCTCGGTGGCCGCTTCGGTCCGGATCTGCCGCATTTGCTCGGCCAATCGGCGTGCGGCTTCGCCGAGGGCCTTTTCGGCCTTCGCTGCGTGCCCCTCGGCCGCCTGCGCGTCGCGCCGGGCGGCTGCTCTGGCCGAGAGGCCCATTTGCCCGGCAGCCGTCTGCGTCCAACGCGCCGGTGCTTCCGCCAGCAGTTGGGTCAGGCGGCGCGAGAGCCGCTGGGTGTCGCTCTGCAACTGCTGTTGTTGTCGGCCGAGCGACGCCCATTGCTGCTGGGCTTCGCCGGTGGAGTGGGCCTCTTTGTGCATTTGCTCGCGCAGGTTTGCCTGTCGCTGGATCAACTCGGTCAATTGGCCTTCCACCTCGGGCAGTCTTCGAGCCAAGCGGGCCAGTTCGTCCTGGCGACGGTTGGAGAGCACGTCGAGGATTTCTTGCAAGTCGGCGATGATCCCGGCTTGGAGCGTTCCCGCGCGGCCCAGCCGGTTTCGTGCGACCGAGTTGCCCGCGGTGTGCATTCGCGCGCTGATACCCAGCCGGCGGGCGCCGGCCACAGCGTCCGCGATGGTTTCGGCGGCCAGCGGATCGCGATCGGCCAATGCCGCGCGAGACTGGTCCATCTCTTGGAGGAGCTGATCCAGGCAACGGGCCAGTTCGAACTGGTCGTCGGCGATCATTTTGAGTCGTGCGGCTGTTTCGGGCGCGATGTCCTCGGGCATCTTGCCGAGCATGTCGCGGCCCAACTCGCCGGTCCGCTCGGCCAGGGATTGTTGCCGGCGAAGCAGCTCGGCCCAGCGGCGGTGAAAGCGGCGGTAATCGTTCCACCGCCTCAGGCGGCCCGACAGACGCTCCAGCGAAGCGACAACCTCGTCCTGCCCTTCGCAGGCCAGCGCCAGGGCGGTCTGCAACGCCGCTTGGGAACGATGCTCGTCCTCGGGAGGCGGTTTCTCGCTACGCGTTTCGAGCCGCGTCTGGGCCGTTTTGATCGCGGCGGTCAATTCGTGGGCGATCTTCGGCAAGACTTGTTGGCCGAGCCGGTCGAGTTCGGCCAGCAAGGCCTCCATCCGCCGCCGGACGTCGGGGCTATCGAGCCGGTTGTTCCGCAGATCGGCCAGCAGACGCTGGACCTGACGAGGCACGCCATCGGTCGTGCTGGTTAGAATCCGGTTCACCTCGCGCTGGCCGAGCTCGGCGGCCCGAAGCCGATCGATGCCGACCTGGTCCAGCCGCGGCGAGTCGGCCAGCCGGCTGCGGATTCGGCCCAACTGCCGCCGACTTTCCTGCTCGAGGTTCAGTGCGCGGGCAAGCTCGTTGAGAATGGACTGCTGTCGGCCGGCCAGCCGGTCGATCAATTGCTCGGGCCGGACCACGACCACTGCCCGTGAGTCGCTCTTGCCGAGCTGAGGAAGATAATCCTCGGCCGAGGCGTGGAAGGTTAGCCGCTGGCCCGGCTGCAGCCGTAGATCGCCCAGGTTCCAACGATAGTCAATCGTTCGCTGCTGGCCCGGGGAAGCATCGGCGGCGGAGGCTGCCCGGGGTGGTCCCTCGTAGAGCGTGATCTCGCGGGTGCCACGGGCATCTTGCCCGTGCCGTCTGTCCGTCGACACTGGCGGGACGCCAGTGGCACCCAACCCGTCATCTTCGCTGTGACCCACTACCAACTCGATCCGGCGCAGCGCCAGATCGTCTTTGGCGGTTACGCGAATCGGCACAGTTGCCTCGGGCGTGACGAACGTCGTGCCCGAGGGCCGGTCGATGTTCACGCCGGGTGGTTGGTCGTCGATGAGCCGGATCTCCCAGCGATCGTCTCGGCCTCCGTGGATACCTTGGTGATCGACGAGTTCGAACCAGTAGGAACCGGACTGCTCCGGCATGAAGCCCTGCCGGTCGCCACTGACTACGGTGAAGCGACGGCTGCGGCGGCTGATCCGACAGGCAATGGACCGATCATCGCCGAAACGAAGCTCGGCCGACTTGAGCGGCTTGGTGGCCAGGGCCTCAATCGTCACACGGCTGCCACGCAGAAGCCGCAGTTGGCCGGTCGACTGGCTCGGCGGGCGAGCGGTGTACTCCGGCGGCCTGATCGTGGCGCTAAGTGAAGCAACCGCCGGCGGCTCGATCAGCTCGACTTCGATCCAATCCATCGAATGGTCGTCCCCGCCTTCGACGCGATAGGCGAACGGCCGGGTGACGTTTTCCCGACGCGCAATCATCGTGGAGTCTGTCCGCCGCATGGGTTGAATCTCTTCCAGCGGCCGGCCGTCGGGGCCGTCGAACCGGTAGTGGATCTCGACCCGGGGTGGCAGCTTGGCATCGTAGAGGTCGAATACCTCCACCTCGAAAGGTTGTCCTCGCGCAACGCGCTGGACACGATGCTTGAGCTGAAGGTAGTTTTTGCGTGGCCAGGTCACATTGCCCAGCGGATAGGCCAACCGGGCCAGCGCATACTGGCTCGATACCGTATTCAGGAAGAAGAGGATACCGGCCACCAGGCATATGCCGACGGCCAGCAGCACGCCGTGGACGACGGGCCGGCGGTCGAGCACGGCTGCGAAATCAACCCGCTCGGCCTTGGCGGTCGTCTCGGCGATGACCGCGCGGCGCAACGCGGGCGAACCCGCGGTCGGGTCGTCCTCCAACTGCGTGAGAAACTCGACCGCGCTGGGCAGATTATTGCCCAACTCGGGAAATCGGCGGCCGACGCGCCGGGCCAACTCAACCCGGTCCAGCCGCAGCGTCCATGGGCGATACAACCACCGGTAGCACGTCCAACCGAGCACGGCCAGCAGCACGCCCGTCGCAATGACCCGAATGCCGCGATCCTCGGAGCGGAACACGTAGTCGGCCAGCCCGAGCACCACCACCGTACCCACCACGGCGGCGATCAGTCGGCCGAGACCGTGGACGACCAGCCACCGCCGCACGCGGCGCCGGAGTCGGGCGAGTTTCTGCTCCAACGGATGGGACATGGGATTTCTATAGTCGTGTGACGGGAACCGTAGGGTGGGCATCGCCCACCAGGGAGAACTCTGGGCCACCGCTGCGCTATGGCCCAGGCACCCCGAGTTGTTTTTCAACGAGCCGCGCGGGCGCGGCGGCTAACCCTGCTTCATTCTACACCATTCCCTTCATCTTTCGCACGATCCATTCGGTGATCAATAGGGTCAAAAACAGCAACAGCAGCGGCCAAGCGTTCCAAAGCGGTCTGGGCGGCAGGGTTTCGATCGGCACTTGTTGGCCGGAGGGCAGGTCGCGGGGTAGACGCTCGGCGTCGTCGATCGTGTAGAAGCGTCCCTGGGTCTGCTCGGCCGCACGGCGCAGCGAGGCCCCCTCCATCCGGACGCGCTCGAATTCTCCGGCCGGTGGGACGACCGTGAAATCGACCGTCGGCCGTGTGCCGTCCATGGCCGGCGCGGCGACCCAGGCGTGGTATCGGCCCGGCGCCGCGGCGACGAACGTTCCCTCGAACATCTCGTGAACCGCGTGCCGCGCAAGCGGGATTCGGCGAGTTCGGTGGCCCTCCTGTTGAACCATGAGCACGACGTCGTCGCCACCGGAGGGAGCCTGGCGCGGGTCGGCGAAGCGGAGCCGCAGCCGGACGGTCTCGCCCGGGTGATATTCACGCCGATCGGTGGCGAGCGTGGCCTGGCGACCTTGGTCGATGAGCTTCGCCCGGGCCAGATAGCGGATCATCTGGACCCAATATCGGGCGAAGTAGCGATCGCCCAGCGCGCGACGCCACCGCCAGGTCTCGTCGGTCATGTGCATCAGGACCTTGCCCGAGCCGACGTACTGCATGCAGATGACCGGCAACGGCTGCCCATGGTGTCCGGTGCGCCGCGGGTTGACGGCCAGCACGCGAGCGCCCGGCTTCAGCTCCGGCGCGTCGATCATCCAGTACAGCGGCGGCAGGCCCGCCCAGACGGCCTCGGTCTCGGTCGGGCTGTCGCCCAATTGCATGGCCGGGTTGTCCAGACCCAATTCGGTCGGTTGCACCACGAATCCTTCGGTCAGGGCCACGTCGGGTCGAGGCACACGGACACTGCTGCCCAGCACGATCGGCAGAAATCGCTCCAGGGGCGTGTCACGCAAGCCTAGAGGGTTGTACCGTGGCCCGGCAATGAAGACGACTGCTGCACCGCCGGCCGGCCGGTCGACAAATGCCGCGAGGCTCGCCAGCGCGGCGCGGCCAAGCCGCTTGAAATCGACGTCGCCCAGGATGATCACGTCGTATCCGAACAGATCGTCGCGCCGGACGGGAAACACGGCCAGTGCGGCGGCATCCTGGTCGGCGTGTTCCAGATCGGCTTCTTGTAGCAACGTGCGGAGTTGGATCGTGTTGTCACGGCCAAGCATTTTGCAGAGATAGCGGTACTCGAAGTTGGGATAGGCCTGGACGAGCAGCACGCGGATTCGCTCCTTGCGGACTTCGACGCGGCGGACGAGCCGGTTGTTCTCGGTCTGCAACTCGCCCTCGATGGGCTCGACCTCAATCACGTAACGGAATTGGCCGACTCGGTCGGGCCGGTACGCCAGGCGAACCGTTTGGGGCCGGCCGTCGGCGCCGGCCGTGAGGCGGGTTTCGGCCAACACCTCGGGCCGCCGCTGTTGGCGGAGCGTGAGGCGAAGCTCACGGCCCGGGTAGCCGCTGGCGATCAGTGTCGCCTCGAAATAAACCACGTCATCGAGAAAGACAACGTCGTCGACCAGCAGGTCGCTGAGCCGCAGATCCGCCAACGGCCGGTCGTCACCCAATCCCACAATAAACAGGGGCACTCCGCGTTTTCGTGCCAGTGGAGTCACACGCTCGAGGCCGGGACCCTCGGTGTTGATGCCGTCGGTCAGCAGGACAATGCCCGCCGGGGCCGTGCCGCGCAGCTCGTCGAGCACTCGGCGGATGGCCGTTCCGAGCCGGGTCGCCTGGCCGTCGGCCGGAGACTTGCGTATTTCCCGGGCGAGTTGATCCAGGTCGACCGCCTCGCTCGCTCGCGCGTCGGTGAGAAAATAGAAGCGAAGCTTGTAGTCGTCCGCGAAGTGATGTAGCCATCGGGCACGTTTTTCCAAGAGCAGCATCTTGGCCAGGTTTTCGCGGCTTAGGCGCGGTAGCTCGAGGCCGGCGGCTTTAAGACGTCGAGCCAACCGATCGGCACGATCCTCTTCGCGGCGGTCGACGATCGTCATGCTCACCGAATCGTCGAGAACGACCGCCAGATAGGGCAGACCGGTTCGCTCGACGCACAACATGAACTGGGCAATCATCAACAGCACGATGCCGACCAGCGCCAGGCGGATCGACACCAGGGCCACTTTCAGAGCAAGCCCCGCCCGCCGGCTCTGGCGAAGGTAAACGGCCACGACGAAGGCCACGACCGCGACCACCAGCAACAAAGTCAGCCAGGGGGCCCAGGGCCAGGTATACTGCAGCCGCCAGGCGGCGCCTTCGCCGGGGCCGGCCTCGATGCCCAGCAGCCGCTGGATCCATTGTGGCAGTGTGCCGTTCATCTTCCAACTAACTCATGCTGTCCGGAAATTCGGGTGCCATGCTCATCCCGGCGCGCCGGGACCGTGAGCATGTTTTTCAACATTCAGGCATCCCGGCGCGCCGGGATGGCACCCGACTTCTCATCTTATCTGTGTTCATCTGTGTTCATCTGTGGTTTCAAGAAAACCCAATCATTTCGCTATGGTTACGTTGTGTGATGTCCGAATCGCCAGCCTAAGAACGTCTCGGCCAGCAGCAGAGCCAGCACGCCGTAGAGCAGCCAGCGGGCCAGGTCGCCGCGGCGAGCGATCGGCTCCGGCGCCGGCCGGGCCGATTCCTGCCAAGTCGTCTGATAGTCGAAGGTCACGCCGGGCCAGACCGCTTCGCGGAATTGCTCCTCGGTCAACTTATCCAGGTCGCTCTCGATCGTGTCGACGTTCACGCCGAAGCGGAACTCGGTCGGGTCGATCGTGCCGAATTGGGCCGTGTAAACGCCGCTTTGGTCGGTGGACTCAAAGCTCCACACCCGGCGGCCGCGGCGGCTGCGGACCGACAGCGCGTGCTCCTGTCTGTCGGGTGTCAGCATGCGTCCCTCGTCATCGGTGGTCGCGACGAGCAACGTTCCGTCGATCGGCTCGCCGACCGACAGGTTGTGCTGCGCGATGCGTCCGGCGGTGGCATAGGCCAGAATCTCCTGCACGATGGGCACGTAGCTCGGCCAAAGGGGCATCGCCGTCCACGAGACGTCGGCCGAGGTCGCCACCAGCACCACGCGACCCCGAGCGACCGGTTGCTCAACGATCAACGGGTCGCCCGATCGCGCGGCCAGCACGACCCGGGCCGCCGTGTCCGACGCCACGGCCAGCCTGACATACTTGTCGACCGGCGTGGTGATCAGTCCGGCCTTCTCCTGGCCGCGAAAGGGCTCGACGATCGGGTGGGTGTAGTCCAACGGGTCGAGGCCCGGGATTATGTTCTCGACCACGCCCTGCAGTCGGGCCGGTAGCAGCCGCTCTCGCTCGACCAGCTCCCGATTGTATCGATCCGCCAACACCCGATCGCCGAGGAAGAAAACCAGTCCTCCGCCGGCGCCAGCGTAATTGCCCAAGACCCGCGCTTCGCTCGAAGTGAACTGGGCGACGTTGCACAGAAACAGACAATCGTATTGCGACAGGTCGAGTTCCAACAGGGCGCTTTCGGGCACGACCTTCGGGCGGACCGGCGCCGTGGGACTTTCGCCGTCGGCCGGAGCCAGGGCCACGGCCAGGTAGGCGCATGCGCCGCCGCGATCGCCGCCGGGCCGCCCGTCGACGCACAACACCCGAAGCGCCGACCGGACCGGCAACACGAGCCACCGATGATTGTCGACCAGAAGCCGATCCTTTTCGAGCCGTGCTTCGATCGTGTGCCCTCCGGGCGAGTCGAACCGGTGGGAAAAACGGACCGATCTCGATTTTCCGGCCGGCAAGTCGACCGTCCGCCGGG
>Ga0315543_1002049_pt1 | contig 20450 bp, 15 predicted proteins | sample SalMarSW160210MG_2_FD_203098 | JGI IMG/M metagenome (GOLD analysis project Ga0315543, IMG submission 203098) | Salt marsh sediment microbial communities from the Plum Island Ecosystem LTER, Massachusetts, United States - Salt Marsh Sediment SW1601-210 ...
GATCCTTATGCTTCGGAGGAAGCATGTCGAAACAATCGGCCAACGCCTTGTGTTGGGCGTCGAGCGTGTTGGTTTGTTCGGCAATCCGTTGGTTGATCGTGTCGAGGAACTCCGGACTGCAAAGAACCGTCTGGTGCTGCCGGAGCCTCCTGAAATTCCGCACTTTGTTCAAGGCAATCTGGCGTGCCCACGCCTGGAAGCTGGTGCCCGGGGTGAACTGGTCGAACCTCTTCCAGAGCATCATCCCGACCTCCTGGTAGATCTCGTCGGCGTCGGCGTAGTTGGACGCCAACGTCAGGAGATACGCGTAGAGGCGTTGCCCATGCAACATCCAAAGCCGAACGAATTCCGCAGTCTGTGGAGAATCGTGCATGTGAATGAGACGGATTGTGACGGGATACGTCGGGACAGACCGAACTCCTCCCTAAAAACCTAAGGTCAGTACTGGCGCATTTTCTACATATTCTGGAAATGACCATCTTCAGCCGGCGTGGATGGCCCCGTATGGGTGGCATAGCCCCCCTGCGTGTGGGTGCGATTCCGGGAAGGAAGAAGCAGAGCGAGCGGCCATGCAGCCTGCTTCCGCCAGGGAACCGCGCGAGATTGCCCAACGGCGCTGGGGTCTACCGCCGCCCGTTGGGAACGAAACTGGCGGGCGAGGAGACCACGCATTTCTATCGACCGGGTTCCGACGGGCCGAGGACCATGATTGCCCGACCCATGCCGGAGACCACCAGACCGATGGAAAACCCGACGCGAACGGCCGATCGACGCAATCAGCCGGCAGAGGGCAGCCGGCAGTAGGCGGCGGGCAGTCGGCAGTGAGCAGTCGGCAGCGGGCAGTCGGTTTAGCGGTCGCACCTCGCCCGACGTTTCTACAACGTGCCGCAGGGTTGCATCGCGCGGTAGGATCCAACGCCATTCTTAACGTTCACGGTTACTTCCCTCGGCTTCCGCCTCGGGCTATCAGAAGTCAGGTAGCAAGGCGTGAATGCAATGAGCCCCCGGGACAATCTGCCTGCTGCCCACTGCCTACTCGATCGTATCGAAGGCCAGCGGGTGTTCGCTGTCGGCATCTGCGATGCGGACGGCCATGTTGCCTGAGAGCAAGTCGTCGAACAGCCGTCCGACGACTTCCGCGCGCCAGCCTTGGGCCAGCGCGGGCGGGTGGTCCTTCCGTCCGTGGAGGCGATAGACGACCAACTCGCGGACGTCGCTGGGCGTGCCGACCAGGCTCGGCGACAAGCCGCGCTGGCGGCAGACGCTCCCCAACGCCGAGAAGAGAAACTGTCCGAGCACCGACAGTTGGGGAACACTCTCGGTCGCGACTCTGCCGGGACAGTCCTCCTCGGGCAGTTCGAGTGCTCGGTGAATGTGCTCGGCGATGGCGCTCAGATGGCGCTGCAGATCGCCTCGTTCCAGGCCGCGGACGGTGCGGATGCGTTTCAGGTCGGCCGTTTTTCGCTTGGCCAGTTCGACCATCAGGTCGTCGCGCAGCACACGGCGGACCGGTTTGTCGCGTCGGGCGGCTTCTTTTTCCCGCCACCGCCACAGCTCGCGGAGCACGGCCCGGCTGCGGCGGTCCAGCCCGGAGTTGCCCGAGACGCGATGCCAGCGCTCCTGGGTCAGTGCGTGTTCGATTTGCGCAAGCCACGCCGCCATTTCCTCGCGGAACCAGTCCGTGCGGCCGAGCGACTCGATACGTTCGGCCAACGTGCTCCACAGGAGCATCAGATGACGGACATCGTCCATCGCGTAGGTAATCTGGCGCGACGAGAGTGGTCGCCGCCGCCAGTCGGTCCGGGTTTCGTGCTTGCTTGGCTTGACGCCGAGTGCCTTGGTGATGAGCGAATTGTAGCTGGCGGGATACTCGATTCCGGCCAGTCCGGCCGCGATCTGCACGTCGAAGACGTTCGACGGCAACCGGCCGGTGGCGTGGAGGCAGAATTCCATGTCGCCTCGGCCGGCGTGCACGATGATTTCCCGGTCGCCGCCGGCGATGGTTTCCCAGAAGGGGCTCATGTCCTCGATGGCCAAGGCGTCGATCATGGCCATCTGGCCGGTCTGGTCGACCGATTGGACCAGGCAGAGCAACGGGCGGTAGGAGTATTCGGAGACGAATTCGGTGTCCAGCCCGACCGGGCTCGAGCTGGCCAACCGGCGGCAGTAGTCACGCAAGGCGCCGTCGCTGTTGATTTCGATGTGAGGCACGGGGATGGGGATTTGGGGATTTGGGGATTTAGGAATTTGGGGATTTGGAGGTTCAATAGTTCCAAGTTCTATTGAGACCGGGCATTGTCACTGCTGAGCGCAGCGAAGAATCTCCTTCCCGGCGCGCCGGGATCGAAATCCTTCGCTACGCTCAGGATGACCTGCTGCGGTATCAGCCAGCCAAACTTGGAACTACTGAGGTTGACATCCGTCAATTCATCTGTGTGTATCTGTCCCGGCGCGCCGGGATCTGTGGTTCCTTCGTTAGAAGAAAATCAACGTCGTGACCACGAGGATCGGCAGCAAGATCACGACGCTGTAGACCATGTAGCCGAAGAAGCTGGGCATCTTGACGCCCGACTTCTCGGCGATCGCCTTGACCATGAAGTTGGGACCGTTGCCGATGTAGGTCATCGCGCCCATGAACACGGCGCCCAGGCTGATGCCCACCAGCAGGGATTGGTGTGGGTCGACCCAGAGCTTTTCGTGGGGGCCGACGACCGACTGGGCCGTCTCGAAGAAGACGACGTACGTCGGTGCGTTGTCCAAGACCGAGGAGAGCGAGCCGGTCATCCAGAAAAACTGCATCGGTTGGGTCAGGCCAAGTTCCGGCCCCTTCACACCCAGGATCTCCAAGGCCGGCTGCATGCAGATGAAAATGCCAAAGAACAGCGCGGCCACTTCGATAATGGCGTGGTAGTTGAAGTGGTTCGCCTGGCGAACGGCCCGGCTACCCAGCAGCAATGAAAGACCCACCAGGGCCAACTGGACGACTTCCCGCATGTACATCCACGGCCGGAAGTCGGTTCCCGGTATGATCTTGTGCGGATCGAGCAGGCCAACCGCCAGTACTACGCCCAGAAGCAACAGGGCGTTAGGCCAGAGCCCTGAGATTCTCAGTCCGGTAACGCGCGTCTCGTCCAGCGCCACGTCCAAGGGCAGTTCCCTCGGATAGTGCCAAAACAGGTCGATCAGAAAATAAGCCAGCAGTAACAAACCGTTGACAAAGAGCCACTGGATCCATAGCGAGAAGGTCCACAAGAATGGGACGCCTCGCAGATAGCCGAGGAACAAGGGCGGGTCGCCGATCGGCAGCAGACAACCGCCACAATTGCAGACAACGAAAATGAAGAAGACCACCGTGTGGACGACGTGCTTTCGCTCGCGGTTGGTTTCCAACAGAAGGCGAATCAAGAGCATCGCCGCCCCGGTCGTTCCGATGAAGCTGGCCAGCACGCCGCCGATGGCGATGATCACGGTGTTGGTCAAAGGATGGGCCCTCAGGTCGCCCATGATCCGAATGCCGCCGCTGATCGTGTAAAGGCTGAACAGCAGCATGATGAACGGGATGTATTCGTTCAGAATGCCATTGGCCAGGACCGTCAACCCCAGGTTCCAGTGTGGCGCGGCGGCAGAGGGATGAACCTGGCTGTGCACGGGCCAATGGGCGTCTATCCAGTGATTATGCAGGAAGAGGTAATAGAGGAGCGTGAGGATTCCGAGGCCGGCCGCCACGAGAAATCGGTTCTTGTTGTTGTCCCACCAATGCTCGGTGGCGGGAATCAGCGGAAGGACGGCAATCGCCCCGAGCAAGAGGACGAACGGCGTGACCATCCAGTAGGGCGGCGGCTCTTTGGCGACGTCCAGTTCCCCTTCGACTTCCTCTTCGACGCGGCCGTGAGCATGCTCGGCCTGACCGATCATTCGTGCGCCGGACTGCGGTAGATCGAATACAGCAGAGATGCCATAGACAGTAAGGACGACCGCAATCGCGGCCAGCAACGGCCCCTGCGAGCCGCCGTGCGAGTGGTGGTTTTCCATAGCAGTTCTCTTGGGTGCAGGTGCTCCTGCGACAGTGGGGTATTCGGCGTGGTTGACAGGGGCCGCTCGCCAGCCGAGACCGCATCGCTAAATCGACAGTCCCCCAGCAGAAAAGATTGGGTGAGAAAAATCAAGGGCCGGCAGAACCAATTCATCGACAATCCCCCGAGTTCCCAGTTTGCCGCCGGTGCACGAGCACCAAGGTCACGAGAATGTTCGAAAATCGGGCGTAATCGGCTGTAATAGCACGCAAATTACTTGACAACCGGGGCTCGAAATTAAATACTATTTCCTCTAGTTGTAATCAAACGGCTCAACGGTCGGGGCTTATCCGCAGCTATAAGACCACCTTGAAGGAGCCATGCGTCGACCGATACGGGGTCAAGTGCATAGGAAGGAGCGATACTGTGCCGAAGTCCGTGTTGGAAGCAATTAAACTAGGGCTCTGGGAATTTGAGCCGGCGGAAGTCGATAGTGATCACTACTGCGCCACGGGGGCAATGCCCGGCACCAAGGATAAACTAAGTGTGCTGGCCGAGCGGGTCCGCAACGGACTTCCGCTCTGGCATCCACTGGATCGAGACGACATCGAGGCCCCGACGCCGCCGAAGTGCCCCCATCCTCGCTAGGGGTCCAGCCGCGTCTTGATCGCGGCTGGTCGTGGTCTGTCCGTGCGCGAAGCCCCTGCGCATCGAGCACCGACAAGAAGTCCGTGCCTCTTATTGATGGCTGCATTTCAAATGATCTGGTAAAGCAACGCAAAATGCCCTGAAAACCGGGCTCCCGTTGGTCGCCCTCCGGTCATTAGCTATGCAGGGGTCAATAGAGCGTGTCACTTTGTTGAAAACCTTCAAAAGGGGTGGCTGGAGCATAGCGAAGCGCTGCCCCAGATAACTGAAAACCGGGGCTTCACTTCGCTGGAGCCAGCAGCCACCCCCTCTGCTAAGCTGAGTTTTCAACAGAGCCAGAGCTTGAGAAAGGTGCCACTGTTGGCTTGTCCAGCAGTGCATAGTCAGACAGACCAACCGTGGTTTCGGCACTGCTGGACAAGCCAGCAGTGGCACCCAAAATCAACTCGACAGAGAAAGTGCGACGGACGGCTACGGCGATTCCTGCTTCGACCCGGGCGATCTAAGGCGATCGAGCTGCTCGGCCAACTGGCGATACAGCCACCGCATGCGCACGGCCGTAACGAACTGATCGATGCGCTCTTCCTGATCGGGTTCGGCACGAGACTGCCAATACCCGATCCGTTCAAACAACAGCGCCTTCACTCCGCAAGGCGTTTCGGCCGTATTGTCCTTGTTGCCGGATTCCGGGCAGAGCCGATCCAGGCCGCTCCAAATGGACATCCTGTCGATGGTCCGATCGAGAAAGGCCGTCCGTTGGGAGTCCCGGCAGGCGAAGTAGGCGTCGACCTTCTCCATGAACCACGGTTCCAGGATCAACGGGATATTGCACCAGAGTCGTGCGCGATGCTCGGCGGTCAATCGGCCGCCGATGGCTTCCCAGTCGATCTCGTCGCAAAACTCCTCATCGAGCCTCTTGGCCATAAGCCACCGCGTCTGCGGAGACACTTCGCTCAGATCGTAGGTGACCAGCCAGCGGAACAGCTCCTCCCGGTCGGCCGTTGCGGGATCAAGCTCTCCGCACCGATGCCACCACACGACGACCGCCGCGCTGGCGGCCAGCACCAGCGCGACCAGCAATGCGGTCGTTCGAATGAAGCCTCGATTGACTTGCATGACGGAAACGACCCTCTCGACGGCAACTCAGCAGACTCGCACCTGGGAAGCCAAAACGCGGTTTGCGTGGCCCTTGATTCTAGCGTATTCTGGGGTCCGATGGGATTGGAGATCGTCGCCGGGAAGCAAGCCACGGTATTCCAATCCTTGATTCGGCCGCCGGTGCGGTTTATTGGTCGGCGACTTCCCGAAAACCGTCAAATGGTAGAATAGCACCCATGGTAGATTCGCTCGCCCACTGCGGCCGGCACGCTGCCCGGCCCTTGCACATCGGATCGGTGGTGGTCAACCCGCCCGTATTGCAGGCCCCCATGGCCGGAATGACGAACTGGGCCTATCGCGAGCTGCTACGCCGCTTCGGCGGAGTCGGCCTGCCGGCCACGGAGATGGTCAGCGCCCGCGGGCTGCTCGAAATGGACCGCCGCGGCCGTGGCCAACCGGAGCGGCTCTGGGGTGTTCGTGACGAGCCGCGACCGTTGGCCGTGCAGATTTGGGACCGCGACCCGGGCGTCTTGGCCGAGGTCGCCCGGCGCGTGGTGCGGGATTATCGCGCCAGTGTGGTCGATCTGAACTTCGGCTGCCCGGCTCGCGACGTTTCGGAGAAGGCGGCCAGCGGCGCGTATCTGCTGGGTGATCCGGACGGGATCGGCCGGATCGTCGAGAGGGTGGTCGGCGCCTGCGGCGAGGTGCCGGTGACGGCCAAGATCCGGCTGGGCCCGAGCGACGAACGGATTACGGCCGCGGAGGTGGCCCAGGCGGTCGAAGGGGCCGGCGGCGCGGCACTGACGGTGCACGGCCGCACGGCGCGGCAGAAGTTCCGCGGCCAGGCCGATTGGGAGCGGATTGCCGAGATCAAGCCCCGCTTGAAGCGAATCCCGCTGGTCGGTAACGGCGACCTGAAGACACCCGAGCAAGTTGCCCGGGCGTTTGCGCGATACGGCGTCGACGGGGTGATGATCGGTCGGGCCGCGCTGGCCCGTCCGTGGTTGTTCGCCCGGGTTGCGGCCATGCTTGCCGGAGAAGCAATTCCGCCGGAGCCGAGCCCAGAGGAAGAACGCCAGGTGCTCCTGGACCATCTCCGGTTGGTCGTCGAGCGTTTCGGTTGGCGCAAAGGGGTGATCCTGATGCGAACCTATGCCTGCCACTACGGCGCCGGGCGGGCGGGGGTGCGCCGATTTCGGGTCGGGGTTGCTCGGGCAACGACAGTCGATGAGTTTACCGACATAGTTGCACAGTGGTTTCCCTCCAGTGGATAGGACGGGAACCCTGGATGCACGTGGCGCAGCCGTTGACCGCAACCGAGAATCGTTTACTGGGGGAATGGAAGGGGACAGTCCCCAAGCTCAGCGCGACCGCCAGAAACTGGGCATCAGCAGCGCCAGCAGGACGAACACTTCGAGCCGGCCCAAGAGCATCATGCTGGTGAGGATTGCCTTGCCGGGCCAATGGAAATGGGCGTAGTTTTCGGCCTCGCCGCAGAGCCCCAGGCCCGGACCCACCCCGTTGAGCGTCGCACCGACGGCGCTGCCGCAGTCGACCAGCTTGTCGCGGACCGAGCGTCCGTCGTCGGTCCAACTGCTGTCGGGCTCGAGTGCCACCAGCAACATCGTCGCGCCGACGAACAGCAGCAGGATGATGGCAAAATAGACCAGCACGTCTTTGCGCAGATCGGGGTCGGCCAGCGGTCGGCCGCCGAGCCGAACGTGGCGGACCACGGTCGGATGATAGATCTGCTCCACTTCGAGCCGGAGGATCTTGAAAAACAGAATGTAGCGGATCACCTTGACGCTGCAGCTCGTGCTGCCGGCGCAGCCGCCGATGAACATCAATAGGAAGAGTAGCCCACGGCTGAAGCTGTTCCACCGGTCGAAATCGGCCGTGCCGAAGCCGGTGTTCGTCATGATCGAGGCCACCTGGAACGAGCCGTAGCGTAGCGCTGAAGGGAGGCCGCCAAAATCGCCACACCACAGGCCAAACCCGATGACCAGCAGTGTGACGGCCGCCATGATGGTCAGATAGGTGCGGAACTCGACGTCACCGAGCAGTTTGCCGGGCTTGCGGAGCACCAGGAAATACAGCAGCGTGAAATTCGTACAGGCGACGATCATGAACAGCATGATCGTCATCTCGATCAGCGGCCCGTTGTATCCCGGCTGCGTGGCAAAGTAGCCAACGCTAGCGTTGTGGGTGCTGAACCCGCCGGTGGCGATCGTGCCGAACGCGTGGCACAGGGCGTCGAACGGGCTCATTCCCTCGACGGCCAGAAGCACGCTCAGGATGACACAGAGCCCGACGTAGATCGACGCGAAGACCCACGCCGCCCGTTGCATTCGGCTATGCGCGGACTGCTGGCCGGGGCCGGGCATCTCGGTGAGCATGAGAGTCTTGCCAGCCGAGCCCATCCCCAAGACGGCCACGAAGAGGACCATGATGCCCAGCCCACCGAGGAAGTGCGTCTGGCTTCGCCAGAAGAGGATCGCCCGGGGGACGAGCCGCTCGTTTTCCAGTTGGGTCAGCACGGTGGCCCCGGTACCGCTGAAGCCCGAGGCCGACTCGAACAGCCCGTCGATCAGACTCATGGTAACCGGCTGCCCGGCGTCGTCGAGCCCGACGCACGTCCCGCTGAGCCAGTAGGGCAAGGCGCCAAGCACCATGGCCATGAGCCAACTCAGGCCGACCACGGCAATCGCCTCGCGCCGGAAGAGCTTCGCGCCGACACTGCTGCGTCCGATCCACATCAAGCAGCCACCGACGAGCCCACAGACGGCCATCGCGCCGAGCAGCCCGACAATGCTGTGCGCCTCGATTTCACTGGCGGGGCCGAACCAGGGAAAGGCCCAGGGCAGGCTCGCCATCATCGAGCCGCCAATCAACAGCGTGATGATGCCCAAGAGTCGGCAGATGTGAAGTCGGTTCATAGTGGGTACGGTTGCAGTGGAGGCGTTTCGGCGACGATTGGTTAGCCGCTCCCGGCGCGCCGGGACACGACGATGAATGAATCACTCCGACGCACGTCGAGCAGGCTCGACGGCTAACTCTCCAGCGCCGCGCGGACGTCGGCCACCTCGACGTCCTCGACCAACTCGACGTGACCCAGCCGCGTCGGCAGGACGAAACGCAGTCGGCCGTGGGCAACCTTCTTGTCGCGCATCATGACTTCCAGCACCCGATTGGGATCCAACGCCGGCGGCGCAAGCAGCAGGCCCAACTCGGTCAGCAGGTAATGCTGGCGCTTCACAAACACATCGTCGACCCGGCGGAGCCGCTCGGCCAACCGCCCGGCACACACCATGCCGATAGTGACCGCCTCGCCGTGAAGGATCTCGCCGTAGCCGCAAAGCGTCTCGAACGCATGGGCGAACGTGTGGCCATAGTTGAGCACCGAGCGCAGGCCCATCTCCTCACGCTCGTCCTGGCGAACCACGTCGGCCTTGAGCCGGCAGCATCGGGCAACGATCTCGACCAGCAGTTCATGCTCCTGGGCAACCAGCGCCGGCACGTTGGCTTCCAGGAACTCGAACAGCCCGGCGTCGAGGATCACGCCGTATTTGACCACCTCGCCGAGCCCGGCGAGATATTCGCGGCGCGGCAACGTGTCGAGCGTGGCCGTGTCGATCAACACGCCGATCGGCTGGAGGAACGCGCCGACCATGTTTTTTGCCTCGGGCAGATTGATACCCACCTTGCCGCCCACGCTGCTGTCGACCTGGGCCAGCAGGCTGGTAGGCACCTCGAGAAAGCGGATGCCTCGGGCATAGGTAGCCGCGATGAACCCGGCCAGGTCGCCGACCACGCCGCCGCCAACGGCCACCACCACGCTCCGCCGATCGGTGCCCAACTCGAGCAGACCTTCCCAGAGCCCCATGGCCATCTCGACCGACTTGGTCGGCTCACCCGGCTCAACGGCCAGCAGATCGACCGACAGATCCTCACCGGCGAGACTTTCGGCCACGCGCTCGGCATGTGGCTTTTGCACGTTGGTGTCGGTGATCACGACCGCATGGGAAACGTCGCCCAGCGAGGTCAGCAGCGGGCCCGTCTCGGGCAGGTTGCCCGTGCCGATTCGAATGTCGTAGCTTCGCTCGGCCAACTCGACACGGACGGTTTGGGTGGAGGTGCTCATTGTTTTCTTGAGAATGTCTGATTAACGCGGTGCTGCAACGCTCTGCAATTGTACCTCACGCCCGATTGAACGGGAACGGCATCACTTCAGCCAGATTCTTGGCCCCCGCGGCCAGCATGACGACGCGATCCAGCCCCAGCGCGACACCCGTCGACGGCGGCAGGCCGGCTCGCATGGCCGCAAGCAGGCGGCTCTCGCTCGGCAAGGGTTGCTTGCCGTTCGTTTGGCGCTGAAGGTTTACTTCAATGTTGCGCCGGGCCAGTTCGTCGGCGTCGGTCAGCTCGTGATAGCCGTTGGCCAGCTCCAGCCCGGCAACGTAGAGTTCGAAACGTTCGGCTACCTTGACGTCGCCGTCGTCGCGCAGCCGGGCCAAGGCCGCCTGGCCGGCCGGATAGTCGTACAAAATGGTCGGTTGCCCTTGGCCCAGGTGCGGCCCGACCAGGTTGACCAGCAAGAGGTCGAGCCAACCGTCGCGATCGGCCGGCAAGAGGCTCGCCGGCGCGTCGATTTTCTTCTGGCGCGCCGCAGTCACAAGTTGCTCAATGGTCGCCGTGTGCGGATCGAGACCGACGTGCCGCTCGAAGGCCTCACGGTAGCTCAGCCGCACGGCCGCTCCGCTCCCGAGCAGCGCCTCGGCCAGCTCACTCAAGAGTGTCATGCCCTCGTCCATCGAATCGCCGACGCGATACCATTCGACGATCGTGAACTCGGGGTTGTGCACGGGGCCGAACTCGTCACGGCGAAACGCCCGGGTGACTTGATAGATGGCCTGCGCACCGGCGGCCAGAAGCCGCTTCATGGCGAACTCGGGCGAGGTTTGGAGCCAGTAGCGATGTCCACGATCGGGGTGCCACTGGCGTCTCGCCAGTGCTTTCTGCTGGTCGGCACGGGCAAGATGCCCGTGGCACCCTGACGAGCCCACTTCCACCGCAAACGGATCCAAGTGGCGATCGACCACCGTATCGGCCGAGAGCAGCGGCGTCTCGACTTCGAGGAAGCCGCGCCGGTCGAAGAACTCGCGGACACGGCGCAACAGCTCGGCCCGCAACCACAGGGCGTCCAGATTGGCAGTAGGCAGGAAATCGTTGCCGGCGCGTACCGCGTGGGAGGCGTTGGTCGAAATAAGTCCTCGGCGGGATTTCATGGTCTGTTTTTCGACATGCTACTGGGCCACCGCTTCGCTATGGCCCAGCCACCCTATCATGGACCCCCTTTTTACTCTTTGACCCGTTCGATGTACTCGCCCGTGCGGGTGTCGATCTTGATCAGTTCGCCCATCTCGACGAACGAGGGGCAGGAGATCTCGGCGCCCGTTTCGACCTTGACCGGCTTGGTGACGTTGCTGGCCGTGTTGCCCTTGGCGCCCGGTTCGCAGTATTCGACCCGCAACACGACGTGGTTGGGCGGGGTCATGGTGAGCGGACTGCCGTTGAAGAGCACCATGGCGCAGTTCATGCCTTCCTTGAGGAACTTCCACGCATCGTCGACCGCCTCGGCCGAGAGTTCGTATTGTTCGTAGTTTTCGTTATTCATGAAGACGAACTGGTCGCCCTGGCGGTAGAGGTATTGGGCATCGATTTCCTCGACGTCGGCCGCTTCGATCGAGTCGCCGCTTTTGTAGGTGCGGTCGATGACCGTACCTCGGATCAGGTTTCGCAGTTTGCACTTGTAGAGGGCCTGGCCCTTGCCCGGCTTGACGAAATTGCACTCGATCATCAAATAGGGGTCGCCGTCCATCTGGACCTTCAGGCCCTTGCGGAAATCACTCGTATTGTAGCTGGCCACGATCGTCTTCCTGCTTATTGATGTTCGCGAAAATAGTGAAATCGTAGGACTACGGATTGCCCCGCGAATACCGGGCTTCCGTTGGTCGCCCTGGGTCACTCAGTAGTTCCAAGTTTGGCTGACTGATGCCGCAGCAGGTCATCCTGAGCGTCGCGAAGGATCTCGATGGTCAAGGAGATTCTTCGCTGCGCTCAGAATGACAATGCCGAGTTTCAATAAAACTTGGAACTACTGTCACTACTTGTGCAGCCCCCGATAACTTCTCATGAAAGGTTGTGGTACGATAGTGCTCTATGGCAAGTATCGACTATCGAAACGAACGAGGCATTGCCGGTGGCGATTGGCAGGCAGACCTGGCCGGCGCGGTTCGCGACGGGGCCGAGTTGTGCCGGCTGCTCGAATTGCCGAGCTCTCTGGCCGCCGCACCGGGCGAGTGGCCCGTACTGGTGCCTCGGCCTTATCTGGCCCGAATCACCGCCGGAGATCCTCGCGACCCGTTGTTGCTGCAGGTGCTCCCTCGGCCAGAGGAAAACGAATCCCCCTCGGGCTTTTCGACCGATCCGCTGTGTGAAGCCACCGGTCCTCCGGCGCCCGGCGTGCTGTGGAAGTACCGAGGCCGGGCTCTCATCGTAGCAACCGGCCGTTGTGGAGTCCACTGCCGGTTCTGCTTTCGTCGTCATTTTCCCTTCCCGAGTTCACCCCCCGACCTGGTCACGTACGAGCCAGCGCTGGAGCGAATTGCACGAGAAAAGTCGCTCCACGAAGTGATTCTCAGCGGGGGCGATCCGCTGATGATGGACGACGACCGGCTGGGCGAGCTGGTTGGCCGCCTGGCCGAAATCGCTCATCTGCGCCGAGTGCGCATCCACACCCGAATGCCGATCGTCATTCCAAGCCGTGTTACCACGGAGTTGGTCGAGCGGCTTCGTCGAGCGCGGCTTGCGCCGATCATGGTGGTCCACGTGAACCATCCGGCCGAGATCGACCGGCCGGTGGCCGACGCGCTGGGACGTTTGATCGACGCGGGTATTCCCATATTGAGCCAGTCGGTACTGCTGCATGGCGTAAACGACGACGCCGACGTGCTGGCCGAGCTGTTCGAGCGGCTGGTCGACCTGCGCGTGATGCCTTATTACTTGCACCAGTTGGATCGAGTCGCCGGGGCGGCGCATTTCGAGGTGGCTGAAGAAGAGGGCCGCCGGTTGGTCGAGTCGCTTCGGGCACGATTGCCCGGCTACGCCGTGCCGCGCTACGTGCGAGAAGTGCCTGGTGCGCCGGGCAAGGTGCCGTTAGGGTAGATTCTCAGTCTGCTTCAACGTGGGAAACCGACTCGGCCTCCGACTGGCCGAGCCTGTGTGTGAGAAGTTCCAACTGACTCTTTAGATCGGTCAAAAGCAACTGTGGTGAAGCGCCGTCGGCCCAATGGGCGTAGAAGGCGTCGCCGGGCGGGCGTGTGCCGCCGGCCGACGTCGCGGCGTCGCGCCGAAGTTGAAGGAGCCGGCTGTCGAACTGGTCAAGCTTCGCCGCGGTTTGTCGATGGTCGCCCGAGAGCCGATCAAGCTGCATGACCAGCGCCACGGCCAAGGCCAGAAGCCCGACCATGGCCACCGGCAGGCCGATCGACCAGAGATCGTCGCGCTGGAGGACCGCCGACCAGAGCAGCAACACGCCGCCGCAGGCCGAGGCCATCAGCCCCAAGGTCAGTGCGCCCCAGACCATCGCTCCGAGGGCCGCGGTGCCCAAGTCAAAATCGGCCGACGCGGATCTTCTCGCGCGGCCGACGTGGTGGTGAAGCGCGGCCGTGGGATGGGCCGCGTCGAACCGACGGTGTGTCTGGCCCGCGGCGCGGCCGGAGCCGGTGGCCGACCGGGCCGAGCCGCCGAGCAACCGCCCGATGTGTTTGAGCTCCTCGTCCAGCTCCCAGCCGTCGTAGCTGGAAGGTCGCCGCCGAGCGGCGTCGCTGGAACCGAGCTCGTCGGCGCGGCCCTTTTCATGGGTGTCCGCGGCGCGCGGGCCGGCCGAGTGCGGCTGCGCAGACGGCTCTTGGCCGACCGGCTTTCCACAGCGTAGGCAGCAAAGCGTGCCTGAATCGGGAGAGGCCACTCGGGGCACATCTTGTCCACAGTTGTGACACCACATTGTGTTCACTACATCGGGCAGCCAACATGGTAAACTGTAGGGATTGTACCGGTTTTGACGACGTACTGGAGGGCGACAGCCCGGACTGGAACGCTGATGTGGTAGCGGCTTTTCGCAGTAGCCCCATCTTTCCTAGGTTAACTCAAGCTGTCGACGATATCGGACGTGGCGCAAGCCGAGTATAAGAGCGATTGCCAAAGGAATGGCAAACTGGACGATGGTTGTCATCGACGGGATGCTCAGGCCGAGCGGCAGGCCAAATGCGACGCGGTAGGCACTTTCGCCCGGCACGTCGGACAGCGTGAGTTGCGTTTGAACCCCTGCCGAGAGCACGGCGACCAGCCCACAGGCCGCCAAGGCCCAACGGAAGCTCCGGCCGCTGCGCCGGACCAAATAGCAGAAGACGACGACCACGGCAGCTGATGGCACAAACCTGAGCGTGTAGTCGAAGGCCCGCACCATCCAAATCAACAAGGGTAGCCACTCGCTGGCCGCCTTCCCCTCGACGTCATAGGCATCGCCCAGGATACTCGGCAATGCGTTGAGGAGTCCGCCTCCGATCAAGACGAATCCGATCCACGTCAACACCATGACCGGCACCGGGGCTACGAGGAAGGTCAACCACGGGTGGCGCCCGACGAATTTTGCCGCGCGATAGTTTGCCACGGCCGCTTCGGCCAACTCTTGCGGCTTTCCGAGATGGTTTTCCATCGCCGCACAATCATTCTTCCGGTCATCCATTTCTTGCTCCTCCATGAGATCGAGAGTGTGATCGGCCAGCTCTTTCATGAGCCGCCGGATATACCTTTTCGGAAGGCCCTGCTTGATCAATTCCGCGCGAAGGGCGTCAAGCCAACGCTGGTTTTTCACGGGGACCTCCCTTCAGCACGCCGCCGACGGCCACGACAATCCGGTGCCAGTTGGCCACCGACTCGTCGAGCCGACGAAGTCCTTTTTTTGTGACCCGATAGACGACGCGATCGCGCCCCAGCGCGTTCTCGCGCCGACTGCCGAGCATGCCTTGCGCTTCGAGACGGTGCAGGATCGGATAGATGCACCCCTGACCGAATTCGATTTCGGCGGCGGTCGCCTCCCGGATTGCCTGCACTAACTGATAGCCGTATCGCGGCCGCCGGCTGAGCAATTCGAGCACCAGCAGCTCGGGCACGCCGTTGAGATAATCGGGATTGGTTCGCTTGTTGGGCATGCGAGTGCCATTACCTTGTGGTTTGAGGTATTGATTCCCAAAAAACGCCGCGCGAACTGAGCCGCGCCCGTGAAGAAGCGGTTTGGGAAGCGATCTGAGTGACACGCTTGAAGGACTGCTTCCTCACGGGCGCGGCTCGGATTCTTGCCGCGACGGCGGGGAGGATACCTCAAACCTCGTGGTATCGCAAGGCCAGTTTTTCGACGACCGATTCGAGAAACGGATTGACCTGGGCAGGGTGAGTCATGTTGATGAGATGCCCTCCGTCGGGGATGATCCGGTCAGCCCTGACTCGGCTGACGGGAATCACGCGGTCGTGCCGGCCGTGGATCTGGAAGTTGGGCACCTCCGGCGAAGGGCTGGGCTGCCAGTCGAGAAGAGCCGCCAGTGCCCAACGCATAAAATGCGGGTCGGCCCGGCGAAACATGTCGACCATCAGGCTCCCGATCGCCCGAGGACAGCGGCCCAACGAGCCGGCGGCCAACGGGGCTAGCCACTGGGCCCACTCCAGCGCCGCGGTGGGCAACCGCCGGACAAGCGGCACGAGCGGCCGATAGGGGGCCAGCGCCTCGTGGGTCCGACACGTGGCGACGAGCACCAGGGCATCGGGCACAAGATGCCGGGCCATTTCGTAGGCGATCATCCCACCGAGCGACACCCCGCCGAGGATCAGTGGACAGTCCGGTTCCCGTCTGACGGTCTGTGCCAGCCGGGCCGCGTAGTCCGACAGGCTTTCACGCGGCTCCGGCTCGATCCACGGCGGGACGATCAGCCCTTCGAACGCCGATGCCTGGGGCGAAAACATCCGAGCATCCGCGCCGAGGCCGGGCAGAAGAACGAGCTGGCGACATGCGTTCATGGCGATTGTCGGTGGGCAGTGCCCACCCTGCTTGGTTCGACCAGGGTGCGTCGTTCGATCCAATAACGGACCGCGGCCAGGGCGACCAGCAGCCAGTTGGCCGCGACACAAAGCAAGACGTAGACCTCGCCGCCGGTGCTCTGGCCATAGGAGTGCAATCCACCTTTGAGTATGAAGTTCACGCCGTACCAGGCCATCATAATGGCCGTGGCGCCCAGCACCGCGCCGACGGCTATGCCGAAGTTGCCGGTCCAGCCGGCGCGGCGGCCGTGCAGCACGGCCAGATAAACCATAAGGGAGATGAGTGCCCAGACTTCCTTCGGGTCCCAGCCCCAATAGCGTCCCCAGGCGTAGTCGGCCCAAATCGCGCCGGTGATCGTGCCGGCGGCCAACAGCAGCACGGCCACCTGGATCGACTTGTAGATGTGCCTGGCCAGCTTCGCGCAGACGGCCGGCGGGCGCCGCGTGAAGGCCGACGCGGGCGCGTGATAGTCGCCGGCCGGACGATGGCCCGCGGCAAGCGTCTCGGCCGAAGGCATCTTGGGCGATCGATACCGCCCCAACGCGTAGTAGCCCAGCGAGATATTGCCCAGCCCCCAGGCCAGCGCGCCGGCTCCGTAGCTGGCCGTGACGACGATGACGTGCAGCGCCAGCCAGAAATTGCTCCGCAACAGGGCCTCCATGCCCAGGCCGACTTCGCGCTTGAACACCGGCCCGGGAACGTAATACGCCAACAGATAGGCCAGAAGCGCCACGGCCGCGCCGGCCAAGAGGAACGGTCCCCGGGCGACGGTCCGCTCGATCGGGTCGGTCAGCCGTTGGGCAAACAAGATTCTCACGGTCTTGGGAGCCAGCGCGACGCCGACCAAGAAAGTCAGTACCGCGCGGGGAAAGAACCACAACGACCAGGCCAAAACGCCCAGTCCCACCAGCCAGATCGTCAGCGCGCCAAGCACGCCACCGGTCGTGGCGGAAGAAAACGACGGCAGCAAGGCAAAGATGGGGCCGTCCTCGCTCGGATTGAAGTGGCCGATTGCCAATACGTAGAAGAGCAACAGAACCAGCACTGCCCTGAGCACCGGCATGGTTCGCCAGAACCAGCGGGCCCAGTCGGCCGACACTCCGGCGCCGGCCGCAGTTCGCGGCGTCGTGGAGACGGCCGTGATCTGCCACGCCGCGCCGAGCACCGGCCAGACCAACGGCAACAGGGCGAACCACAATCCGAACAGGGCCACGGTGGCGGCCACAAACAGTACGGTTTCGTACATGTTGGTGATCGGGACCATGCCCGTGATCGCCCCGCGAAGCGCGAATCCGGCGATGGTAAGGCCCTGGCCACAGGCCAACAGCGCCGCGCCGAGGAAGAACATGGTCTTGCGGAGCACACCAAAGCCCAGGACGAGACACACGATCGACGCGAGCGTCAGGAGCCAGGCCCAGAGGAACGGATTGAGCCGGTTGTAGAATACTTCTTTCCTCATGGTGCCCACCGGCGGATAGGCCGTGGCGGCCAATTGGCTTTCGCTCGCCTCGTCGGCCAGAAGCTCGCGGCGGGCCGGCTCGATCACTTCGCCCAGCGCGCGAAGCGAGTCGGACAGTCGCCGCATCGCCTGGGCGAACCGCTCCGGCCGGTCCGGCGCTTGCCGGTCGAGATAGGCCGCCTTGGCCTCGGCGAACGCCTCGCGAACCTTGCTCACCCGGTCGGCCGGATAGTCTTCCAGGACGGCCTCGGAGCCGAACAGCAATGTTTGCAGCGCGAGCCAGGGCTGAGCCGCGCGGCCCATTTGGCGATTTTTTTGCAGGGCAAACGGGCTCAGCGCCGGCACGACGCGCAGCGGGCACCCGTTGTCGTACAATGCCTCGCGGAGCGCATACGCCTGGCGAGCCAGTTGGGCCGTGCGATCAGCCAGGATGTTCATCAGCCTTCGGCGCTGCATCGCATCGGGCGTGTCGCGTGTCTCGAACTCGCGATCGCGCCGGCCGGCAGCCAAGGCGGCCAACGATCGAGTCGCTCGACACAACTCCGAGGCATGCTCGTCCGCCGCCGCGAATGAAAACTGCTCCTTCTCAAGTAGAACGACCAATTGCCGCAACGAATGGTTGGTCTGCTCGACGAACCTTTCGTGGTCGGCCGATGCATCGAGCGCCTGCCAGAGCGCCAGCGGTTGGGCCAACTCGCGCTGCCATGTCCTGGCGACGTCCATCAGACGGCTGAGAAAAACCGTTCGGCGCATCCGAGGCCGGCGCGGATCAAACGTGAGCACCCGATACGCGCGATAGGCCCGATTGAGATGCTCCAACCGGCGATCCGCTTCGGACAAGGCAATAGACCGATCGTCCTCAAGGGCTTGTTGCTCGAGCCGAGCCAGCTCGGAGAGCCGTTTGGCGGCGCCGGCCGACCGCTCGAACTCGCGTGGCGAGATGTATTTCAGACGGTTGCCGCGGTGATCCTTCAGGGGAACTTCGAGTAGATCGCAGCGCAACGATTCGTGGCGGGCAACCAGCAGCGGCACGTTCTCCCAACGCTCCGGCTCGACCAACCAACTGAAGACGAGTTCGGCGGCCGTGAATCGTCGCGGCTTGCCGTCCGGGAAAAGGACACTCCGCGGCCCTGCCCTGCCCTTGCCCGGGACGTCGGCCGACTCGGTTTCGCGCGGAGCGAGCCGGGGATGGGCACGGCCGCAGATTTCCTCGACCAGCGAGCGAGCCAGGGTGTCAAGCGGCATCACGCGGCCCGCGTCGTGAACCGGCAGAGACTGCCAATCGCTCCAATCGAGCCTGGTCGCGGCAGACTGCTCGGCCCCGGCCGCGAGCGATGCGGTTATGACCGTCGCGATCAAAAGCAGAATCGGTCGTGACATGGATCGCACGAGCCGGAGCATGGTGTTTCCTTGGTGTGGTTTATCGAGTTTTTTGGTGGGCAATGCCCACCCTACGGTTTGCGTCTTGGCCGGAAGAAGTAGGCCTTCATGTAGTACATGACGATGATGCCGCCGAGGATCATCAGACAACCGGCGTATTTCAGTTGCCGGCCGGGATCGTAGGCAATCCCAAGGACCGACCGATAGAGTTCATCTCGCTTCCGGCTGCCGCCGACGACGCGGTCGAATTCGGGCTCGCCCGGCCGAAACGGCCCTTGGCAGTCGAATTGGAACAGTCGAAAAACGTGTCCCGACTTTGGGTCGACGAATCGGACCGGTCGGTTCAGTGTAATGAGCACGTTCTCTTGCAGTGGTTCGCCGCCTTCGCCCAGCGGGAGGAAATCGACGTGGCTGGAGGACTCCGCGGTCCGCAACGTGCCCGGATCGAGCTTCTTCTGCGCTTGGCGCAACCGCAGTCGAAACCCCAGGTCGACCCGGTGCCGCGTCAAGCGCAGCTGGGCCACGCGGCCATGGCCCTCGACTTTCTCCGAGTGTTGCTCCGCGTCGAGCGTGAACGGATCGGCCAACCAGAACTCACGCTCGTTGCCGTCGACCCTCAGGCGCACCTTGACCCTCTCCTGCTTCACCGGCTTGTCCTTCTCAAATTCAACGGGGACAACACGGTAGCCGGGCTGGCCGGCCGGCGCAAGCGCCTCGACGGACAGGGTCATGGGCGATTTCGTATCTTGGAACACGACGATGCTCGATCCGTCGTGGGGCAACCGGCCGATGGTTCCCATCCGACCGTCGTACCACGTTCGGTAGTAGAGCCGCCGATCGGGTCCCTCGATGATGTCGACGCGGGGCTCGGCGGCGGCGCGGGCCGTCGCCGGGGGAACCGGCGTTGTCTGCTCGGGCTCGGGCTTCTTGCTCTGGCCGGCGGCCTCCTCCTTCGCGGGTTTCTCCGCGGCGGCGAACCAATAGCTGCCCACGACGCCGTTGCGATGGTCCTGCAGATCCAGGTTGACCCGATACGCGTTCAATAGCAGCAGTCCACTCGGCTCGGTGTCGTCTTGGGCATAGACCTTCAAGAGGACCTGAAGCAGCGCGGGCTCCCATCGCGTCAACTCGACACGGAGCCCCGAGGAGCCCAAGGGCACGGGACCTTTGCCCTGGAGATCCTCGACGAGGAAGTGATGCTTCTCGCCGTCGGCCGATAGCACGATCTGGCCCAACCGTCCCAAGGAGCCCTCGGGCCGGCTGTCGAGAAAGGCGTCAGAGTCAACCTGGCCGCCGGCCAGACGAAACGTGACCCAGCGCCCCTCGGCAAGCCGCTCTCGCGAGCCGAGGATGAAGAGTTGATGGGGCCCGTGGGGGGCGCGGAGTCGGCCGATGCCCAGCGCCACCTCTCGCCAAGTGTCGCGCCCGGGCTTATCGCCGTCGGCCACACGGAGTCGAAGCCTGGGCACTTCGACGTATCGCGAATCGCTGCAGTAATCGAGCACCTCGACGCGGACTCCGTCCGCGTCGTAGACGGTTCCGCAGTCGCGATGTACCCATCGCCAAGGAAACCAGAACATCGCACCGTAGTCGCTCCAGTTGAACGGACCGGGCTCGAACGGAATTCGGACGGTCCGCGGCGAAGCGTCCTTTTCTTCATCTGGATCGACGGTCAACTCGAACTGTCGCTGTTGGCCGA
>Ga0315543_1002050_pt1 | contig 20435 bp, 19 predicted proteins | sample SalMarSW160210MG_2_FD_203098 | JGI IMG/M metagenome (GOLD analysis project Ga0315543, IMG submission 203098) | Salt marsh sediment microbial communities from the Plum Island Ecosystem LTER, Massachusetts, United States - Salt Marsh Sediment SW1601-210 ...
TGACCGACATCCAGGGGCTGGAAGATCACATCGGAGACATGGACTTCAAAGTCGCCGGTACGCGCACGGGGATCACCGCTTTGCAGATGGACATCAAAGTCGCCGGTCTCTCCTACGACATCCTGGCGGAGGCGTTGGAACAAGCCCGCCAGGCACGCATGCAGATTCTCGATGTGATTGAGGAGACCATCCCCGCGCCACGGGCGGAACTTTCGCCCTACGCGCCCCGGATGACCATCCTGCATATAGACCCCGATAAACTGGGGGCGGTCATCGGGACGGGCGGCAAGACGGTGCGTGCTCTCCAAGATGAGTGCGGCGTGCGCATTGATATTGAGGACGATGGCACCATCTACATCGCCTCAACCAGCGGTCCGGCCGCGGAGAAGGCGCAGCAAATGATCGAGGCGTTGACCGAGGAAGCCGAGATAGGCCGCATCTACACCGGACGCGTGGTGCGCATCACGAACTTCGGCGCGTTCGTCGAGATTCTGCCCGGCACCGATGGACTGGTGCATATCTCGCAACTGGCCGACTATCGCGTCAATAGCGTCGAGGATGTGGTACGCGTCGGCGACGAGATCATGGTGATGGTGACCAATATTGACCCCGAGGGCAAGATCCGCCTCTCGCGCCGAGCGGTGCTGGAGGGATGGACACCGGAGCAGGCCCAGGCGGCCGACAGACCAGGGGGAAACCGGGGCGACAGAGGCCGTCGCCCACCCCAACGACGCTAGTCCACGCTGAGAGACCGCCGTGGAGGAGATTGTAGAAGAGATCATCGAAGAACCCGAAATCGAAGTCGGGCAGGGGTCCCGCAGTTTCGGGTCTCAGGTGTTGCGCTGGCTGTTGCGAGCACTGCGCGAGGTGGCTGAGACAGTCATTCCCGCAGTCGTCATCGCCCTGGTTATTAATCTCTTCCTGGCCCAGGCCACCCAGGTGCTGGGACAGAGCATGGAACCGAACCTGCACAGTGCCCAGCGGGTGGTGGTGGAAAAAGTGACGTACCGCTTTTTCCACGGCCCACGGCGCGGCGACATCGTCGTGATTAACTTGCCAGGACAAACGGAAATGTTGATCAAACGCGTGGTGGGGTTGCCGGGGGAGACCATCGAAGTGCGCGGCGGGAAGGTGTACATCGAAGGCGAGCAGGTTGACGAACCCTGGACGGTCAATCCGGGTGGAAGCGGTTACGGCCCGCAGACCATCCCCCCGCTGCACGTCTTCCTAATGGGCGACAATCGAGGCGCTTCCAACGACTCGCGCAACTTCGGGCCTGTGCCTATTGATCACGTCGTGGGCCATGCCTGGTTTTCGTACTGGCCCCCGGAGTACATCGGCGTCGTTGAGTAGAGGCGCGGTGACTACGCCCCTACTCCGCACATGCGACAGGCCGGGCATCTCGCCCGGCCTGTTTGGCAGCGGTCACGGCTTATCGCCGCCCGTTCGCGGTGGGGCGCACTTACCCACTGCTCAGCGCCGCCACGCCCGTAGCCTGCAGCGTACCGTCCACGTTCCACGTCCCCCGGGCGCCGACCGGAGCGCCTGTCCTGACATCGTCGAGGCCAGGATCATCCACGCCGGGCACACGATACTGCGTCTCATCACCCACCAGCACCGTCACCGGCCCGCGCAGGGTGCCCAGAACGAGGCTTTCGGTCTCGACGCGAATGGCATGCCCGCGCACGACGGCCCGCTGGCCCGCCCGGCGGCCACTGCGCACGCCAACACCTACGGCATCGAAGGTCGTCTCGTTCTCCCAGGTACCGGCCACGATTGCCTGAGCGCCGACATCAACGTTATCCAGAGCAGGTTCCTCGATGCCAGGGACACGAAAGACAGTCCCGGCATCGGTGATGACGTTCACTGCTGTTTACATCCAGCCTGGGGCCAAATATCAGCCACTTTATTCTCGAACAAGTTAGTTATCCGAAAGTCAAGCGAGTGTAAAATCGGCGTAAACTTTGACAGCACCGGGCTCGGTGTTCCTCGGTGTGCGCTTGACAGTCCCTCACCTTTGTCCTATAATCTTACGTGCAGCATAATTCCCCTTCGCGAAAGGAGAGTATGGCCACCGTTGAACAACCCGTGACGCCTGCCTTCCGTCGTGGTCTCTTTGCTGGGCGCCGGGGCCGACGCATCCGCGAGACTCTACAGGCTTATCTTTTCCTGCTCCCCGGTACACTCCTGCTGCTCGTCTTCAACCTCCTGCCCGTGGGCTACGCCTTCTACATCAGTATGCACAAGTGGCGCATCCAGCGCGGCGACTTTATTGGACTGGAGAACTACCTGAGGGCGCTGGGCGAACCGATGGATGTGGTATGGGTAGTCGGAGGATTAGGTCTGCTGGCTGGAGCATGGGCAGTGTGGCACAGTATCAAGCCCGAGACGTCAGGAAAGGGATTCCTGTTGCACGCAGCCGTCGCGCTGATGTTGATCATCGGCGGCCTGGCCCTGGTCGTGGGGTTCCCGGACATGCTGGCCAACGGCGACGAAAACCTGTTCAAATCACTGCTGATCACCTTCTTCTATTCCCTCGGCACAGTTCCCCTCCAGATTGTCCTCTCCTTCCTCCTGGCCAATATTCTGTTCCAGGACATCCGTGGAAAGACCGCCTGGCGCATCTTGTACTTTTTGCCCTACGTCACCGTCACGGTGGCCTCTGCCGCCGTGTGGACCTCGATTTTCGAGCCCCGTCGTGGTCTGGCCAACCTGGTGTTAACCGTGCTTGGCGTGGCGGAGGAGAACTTGCCCCAGTGGTTATTCGAGGCGACGGGTATCGGCACGCTGATTGGCCAGTGGCTCGGCTTTGAAGTGCCGGCCTGGGCGGGCGGGCCGAGCCTGGCGCTCGTGGCGGTGATCATTTACAACATCTGGGTGTATGTGGGGTACAATGCCGTCATCTACCTGGCCGGGCTGGGGAACGTCCCGCGAGAACTGTACGAGGCAGCCAGGATAGACGGCGCCAGCCGCTGGGAACTGCTGCGTCACATCACGATACCCCTCGTCTCGCCAACCACCTACTTCTTGACTATGATGGGAGTTCTTGGCACTTTCAAAGCCTTTAACCACATATATGTTATGACCAAGGTCGGTCGAACGCTGGGCTTCCCCCAGGGTACCACGATGACGTCCAGCATTCTCATATTTAAGCACTTCTGGGAACGGAATCAGTTCGGCTACGCCTCGGCACTGGCGTTTGTCCTGACCGGCGTGATGCTGAGCCTGACCTGGATCCAGAGCCGCGTTGCAGAAGGGCGGGTGTTCTATGGCTAGCACGCCGGCTGCTGCGGAAAGCGAAACGAGAGAGTATCGAATTCGTAGAGGGATCGTGCAGGGCCTTCTGTATCTGACCCTCATCCTGGGCGCCGTCGTGGCGGTCGTCCCCTTTGCGTGGATGCTCCTTACCGCGTCCAAGACCTACGGCGAGCACAGCCAGAAGGTGTTCTGGCCCGCGGGCTTGACGGTGCGTCCATACACCAACCTGTCACCGGCCCAGGAGATCGTGGTGGATATGCACCCGACCGACGCCTGGCACGGATCAATCGCTTCCTTCAGCCCCCTGGTGGAAGGCGTGATCCCCGTGAATGAGGTGTCCCGGCTCGTGGCTGAAAACCTTGATAAGAAGGGAATAGCAATCCCCTTCAACGTGCTGATCCTGGCGATGGACACCACCGATGACGGGATGCGGAACTATGATCGCTTTGTTCTGACCGTTGACTCGCGCCTGGCCGAGCAATTTACCACGCGCATCAAATTGGGACAGTGGGGCGGGCCAGACTACGAAGGAGCCGCCCGGGGCCGGTGGGGGCCACACTTTAAGGTGATAGAGGCAAGTCCCGACCAACTCGTGGTCAAGCGCGGGTGGAACGTGGGACACATGTTCTTCGGCAACTACATCACAGCCTGGGAACAGGCAAACTTTGCCCTGTACACGCGGAATAGCGTCATTATCACGCTATTGACCATCGCGGGGGTAGTATTGACGGGCACGCTGGCCGCTTATGCCTTCGCCCGCATGGAGTTCCCAGGCAAGAACCTCCTGTTCACGGCCTATCTGGCGACCTACATGATCCCGTGGACGGTGGTCATGATTCCAGACTACCTGATCATCGTCGCCCTGAACGACTTCTTCAAAGAAACGTTTGGCATGACTAATGCGTGGTACAACAACTGGACTGCACTGACGATCCCCTTTATGGTCAACGCCTTCACTGTCTTCCTACTGCGACAGTTCTTCGCCCAGATTCCCAACGAGTTATTCGACGCGGCGCTGATTGACGGCTGCGGCCACCTCCGTTTCCTGACGCAGGTCGTGTTGCCGATCTCAAAAGCACCTTTGATGACGGTGATCATTCTCAACGGCATCTGGGCCTGGAACTCGCTGCAGTGGCCCTTGATCATCACCAGCACCGCCGATTGGCGTCCCATCACCGTGGGGTTATCTGGCTTCATCACCGAGGCATCGGCCGAGACGCAACTCATCATGGCCGGCTCGGTGATCACGACCATCCCCATCCTGGTGCTCTATTTCTTCACCCAGAAGCAGTTCACAGAGGGGATTGCGAAGACGGGGCTCAAGGGGTAAAGCGTAGAACGTGATGCGCAAAACGTAAGGTGAAAGGGGGTGATGCGCGAGGAATCTACGAATCTACGAATCTACGAATCTACGATTGACCAAGTGACAAATCCAATCAGGAGGAGAAAGGATAATGAACATGCGTAGATTACTGTTTGTGCTGGTTGTGGCGGGGATGATTTTGGCCCTCGTGGTCTCGTGTGCCCCCCCAAAGCCAGAGTATGATGTGGATACCTACGGCGACCTTGAGAACCTGGACCCCAGCGGCCAGATGGTTGTCTACTGGTACCAACACACGGGCTCCCGCGAGGAGCTCATGTTGGGTTTTATTGACGAGTTCAACCGCACCAACGAGTGGGGCATCACGGTGCAGGGAGAATCCCAGGGCGGCTACGATGACCTGTATCAGAAGATCGTCGCCGGCATCCCGGCCAAGCAACTCCCCACCATGGCGGTAGCCTACCAGAACCAGGCGGCTACCTACGCCGTGCAGAAAGTGTTGGTCGCCTTCGACCCTTACGTGGACAGCGAGAAGTGGGGCTACACAGAGGCGGAACTGGACGACTTCTTCCCCATCGCGCTGGCCGCCGACTACCTGCCTCAGTTCGAGGCCCGCTACGGCTGGCCGCCCTACAAGTCCATGGAAGTGATGTACTACAACGAGGACTGGCTGGCCGAGTTGGGCTATGATGGCCCGCCCGAGACCTGGGAGGAATTCGGCGAGATGTCCTGCAAGGCCGTCGAACAACCGTTCTCTGGTGCCACGGGTGAGGGGGTGGTACTGGGCTACGAATACTCCATTGACGCCTCCCGCTTCGCCACCTTCGCCTTCAGCCGGGGCGGCAACATCATCAACGAGACTGGCACCGGCTACGTCTTCAACGATGCGGCGGGCCTGGAAGCGCTGACCTTCCTGAAGGACCTGGATGATCGCGGCTGCGCCGCGGTGGTGACGGAGCCGTACGGCGACCAGAGCGACTTCGGCGCCGGCCGGGTGCTCTTCACCATCTCCTCCATCTCCGGCCTGCCCTACTACGGGCAGGCGGTAGGTGAGGGCGCGGGCTTTAACTGGAGCGTCAACCCGCCGCCGCACAGCACGGCCACGCCACGGCTGAACATCTACGGCGCGAGCCAGTCCATCTTCGTCAGCACCCCCGAGGAGCAGTTGGCGGCATGGCTGTTCATCAAGTGGCTGAGCGGGCCGGAGCAGCAGGCGACGTGGGCCAGCAGCACCGGCTACTTCCCCACCCGCCAGGCAGCGGCCGACCTGCTGGCCGACTACTTCGCCGAGCATCCCACCTACGAGAAGGCCTTCACCTTCATGGCGATGGACTACGGCATCGAGTCGCCGGTGGCCGGCTACGACGAGTGCCGTGCGGCCCTCGCGGAGATGCTCATCGCCGTCATGGGTGGTGAGGATGCCCAGACACAACTGGACGCCACCGTTTCGACGTGCAACGAGTATCTGGGGGAGGCTGCGCCCTAAGCAGGGCATGACCAGCCGGTGAATCCCTGAATTCACCAAAACGCACAGCGGGTTGCGCCCTGCTTTTCTTCCCCCTAATAGAGGGAAGAGGGCGCAACCCGCCTTGCAGTTAACTGGGTTCGTAGTAGGCGCTTCAGCGCCACGAAAGCGCACTGAAGTGCACACTACAAACGGTTCGCTGTCAGAGAAAATCCTTCAGGTTATGCTCCACTGCGTAAGCAGCAGCCTCAGCACGATTTGTCAGATCCAGTTTTCTCAGAATACTGCTGACGTAGTTACGTACCGTCCCCTCGCCCAGGAACATCGCCCCAGCAATCTCCCGGTTCGTCTTCCCCTCCGCCACCCGGGCCAGGACACGCATCTCCTGGTCGGTCAGACCAGCGAAAGCCTCCTCTTGCTCTTTGCGCGCCGCTTCACGCACGCGGGCGAAGACCCGCTGTGTAAGCGCCGGGTCCAACAGCGCCTCCCCCTTCCCCACCGTCTCTATCGCCCGGACCAGATCGTCGCTGCCGATCTGCTTGAGCACATAACCACACGCCCCGGCAGCGATGGCGTCGAACAGCATCTCGTCCTCAGCATAAGATGTAAGAATGATAACTTTGACCTCTGGTGCCTGCTCGACGATTTTCCGGCAGGCATCAATGCCGCTCCCTCCCAGCAGCCGGACGTCCATCACCACGACGTCAGGACGAAGAAACAGAGCCTTCTGAACGGCCTCCTTAGCCGTAGCAGCCTCGTCCACGACTGTGAAATCTGGATGGTGTTCAATGAGCGTGCGCAGGCCAAGCCGCACCACTTCGTGGTCGTCCACGATGATAATTCTGAGTGCCATACCACCTCCGTCCCGTGATACGTGAAACGTGATCCAGATGCTGTGTTGGCCTCTCACGCATCACGTTTCACGTTTTACGTCAATAGGGCACAGTGAGGATCAGGGTCAGGCCCTTATTCGGCGCAGTGTCAACGTCCAGCAGGCCATCAAGCAAACGCGCACGTTCGCGGATGTTGCGCAGTCCGTGCCCCCCATTGACTGGCAGCGCCGAGAGTCCAACGCCATCGTCGGAGATACGGAGTTGCAACACATTGACGCCGTGTCGCAGGTGTACTTCGACCCGCCGGGCTTGTGCGTGCCGGGCCACGTTGGTCAACGCCTCGCGCGCGATTTGGAAGATGTGCTGCTGACGCTCGGCCCCCAGTACCCGGATGTCCTCACCCTCCACGATGAACTCCGTCTCCAGCAGCGTGTTGACGCGAAAATCTCTCAGCATCTTGCTCAGGCCCAGCTCAAGGTCATCCTCCGGCATCTCGCCACGCAGGTCGAAGATGTAGCAGCGAATATCCTGGATGGTCTGATTCAGGCTCCCAATCGCACGTGTCAATTGGGCACGCGCCACCTCCGGCTCGCCAGGAATACTGTGACGGGCTCCCTCCAGCATCAGCCCGGCAGCGTAGATGGACTGAATGATGCCGTCGTGTAACTCTCGCCCGATACGCTCCCGCTCGCGGGCCAGCGCCTGCCTGCGCTCCACACTCTCCAGCCAGAGTTCAATCTCGCTCAGGACCACACCCAGCGCCCGCACGACCCCATAAGTAGTGGCGACGCCACACAGGCCACGGAGGAGCGAAATCGGGATGCCCGTCGCCCGCAGAAGAACCTCCTGGTTGAGCCAACTCGCGGGGAAGAAAGACGCAGCTGGTCCGATCAGCCCTCCAAACAAGGCGAAGAACCCCAGGGCGAACCAGGTAACGCGCAAGTGGGGCTTGACCAGCGGCAGCCTTTCGGACTCGATGGTACGGTAAGTCTGGCGGCGTAGCCCCCACGCCCCCGCCAGGCCGCCGGGCAGCGCCAGCCCGTAGCGTGCAGCGATCTCGCCGCCGAGCCATACCTGCTCCGACGGCACACCGACCAGGCGGGCGACAACCAAACCGGTCAGCCACAGTGCAAAGAGCCCGCCGGCAAATGCCCACTGCTCCCACGGTCGCTTCTCCAGCGGCACGCAGGTCTGCATAGCGAAAGCCAGCAGGAAAGCATAGCCAACACCCAGCAAAAGCAGCCGCAACCAGGTCAGCAAGGACACTGAAGCACTCGGGGGCACCAGCCACGCAGGACTCCAGGCCACCAACGCCTCGCAAAACCCGAAGGCCGCCAGTGGTAAAAGGCCACGGGCGACCTCCAGTCGTACACTGCGGCGGGCCAGGAAGACAATCGAGAGGCTCAGCACGAAAAAGGCCTGCCCATGCAAAAGTGCCAGCATCAACTGATGAGCAGCGAGAATGGCTCGCAGCCACGTCATCCGATAATCCAACCTTTCCTCTTATAGCCGTCTATTTAATTATACCAGCGATGCTCTTTTAAGGCAAGGTTATCCACAAGCATCAGTAGTAGAACCTATCCGTAAGCGCCTTTCCCGTCTGCGCGACCTTTACTCCTTCAAGTTCAAGCAAAGACCGCTTCATTTTGAGACCACCTTGAAACCCCCCCAGTTGACCATCGGATCTTATCGCTCGGTGGCAGGGGATGATGATAGGAAAAGGGTTGCGCGATAGAGCGCTACCAACCGCCCTTGCGCCTCCTGGGACTCCCAAACTTCTTGCAATCCTCCCGTAGGTACTTACCCACCCCCGAGGAATCTTGTGTTCAGCCAAGAGGACCCTTCTTTGAAACTCAGAACACCGTTCGAGCACAATAAGGCTCAGTCCAAAGCCAACAGCGTCTCCCTCAAGAAAGCGTTGAATTCGTTCGCCAAGTGCCGCAACCGCAGGGCACGATAGCAGGCTGGCGTCAGGGAAGGTCATCCGAGCGACGTCCTGCGCCGGAGTTTGTTCATTGGGGAGGAATACGCGACTTACCTTTGGCCCTTTTTCAGTTTCCCGCCAAACGACGCTCAGCGTGCCAAAAACAGATGGCACGAGCACATACCAGACGGGTTCCAGTGTAACGCTTTCCACGCTCCTGATACCCTTTGACCTGCCCCGAGGGTTCTCGACACTATTTCCAACGTGCCGTCAGACTGCTGGCGACGGCCGGGAGATTCCACCTTGCGGTAGGGCGTGTCGTCTGCTATCCTCAATCCAACAGTGAAAGCGACCTCGATCACAGGCATATGGACTCCGTGTTGCCTGCCTCCGACCCCGCTGGCAAATAGCCATAGACCCCCTGTGCCTTTTGCAGGACGGGGATCAAAGCCCCTCGTTGCTCCCGATAATTTTCAAAGACTGAGTCCATCAGGGAGAGATCAATTGCATCGTTGTTCGTCACGCCCATTCTCTTTTCTCCTGTCGTTATGTGTCATTTCACGTGGTGTATCGTCTCGACAGCCGGCGAGGGGTACGGCTGGCATTGCGCCAGATACATTGTCCGCAGCGGCTCGAATCCCAGCCGTTCGTAGCAGGCGATAGCAGCCACGTTGTCTTTGAGTACCTGCAAGAAGACCGCTTTCTCCTGCGCATGGAGCGCGCGCACCAATGCCGCCACGACTTGCGAGCCGTATCCTCGTCGCCGGTGCGTCCGCGCCGTGACGATGTTGCCGATCTCGGCAGCGCGGCTCAGCATCAGGTGCGTGCCGCCCTGGGCGACCAGTGCCCCACCGCGCCGCACGCCGTACCACGGTCCTTGTGTAAGCGGGTCGTGCTCGAAAGCCATCATCCCCTCGCGGCGGGCTAGCGCCGCCATCTCCGGCAGGTCCGGCGGGCCCAGGGGCACCACGTCGCCGTGGTCGAGCGCGGCCAGGTCGCCACGGAAGAGCATCTGCCACTCCTGGCGCACCTCCAGCACGCGGCAGAAGGTCTGCACGAGCAGCCATTGCTCCTCACTCACCAGGCACCATGTCTCCTCACCTGGCGCGAGCAACTGGCGAGTCAGCGCCGCAAGTCGCGCCGGGTCGTCGCCGTGGAAGGCGATGGCGGTGAAGGGGAGCCCATCGTAGCGGGCCACCAGTGTCTCCGCGTCACCGGCGAAGCGACACGCAGGGGCCAGCGTCGTCACGTCGGCGATGAAGGTGAAGTGGGCCAGCGCGTCCCCCAAATCGCGCTCCTGCCACCGCCGGCAGCGCTCACACCAGATGGAAAGGTTCATCACAGAGGACTTCGTCCAGACTGTTCAGCGGCACGACGTTCTTCCACTTGCCCACTCTTCCCCCACGATCGAGTATCCGCCCCGACAAAGGCAGGCACGATACCCCCCGCCAGCCCACCCGTCTGACCAGGATTGTACAACCAGCAGTGTCGCCTGTCAATCCCCAACACCAGCCGGTTGCCCCAGTCGCGCTTCGATCCGCGCCAGCGCCGTGTCCAACTCCTCCAGGTAGCCGACCAGCGGTGTGTCGGCGATGAGGATCTCCATCGGCACGTCCAGGTCCAATGGCACCGTGGTGGCGATGTCCACTGTCTGGCTGACCGGCACGGTGAACTCCAGGTCCACCGGAATGACAGTGCGGATGGGCACGTCTATGTCGAAGGTACCCAATAGCCCGGCGTTGATGGGCATGACGACGGTGGTGTTGATAGGGATGGTCGTCTTGACAGGCACGGTGATCTCTTCGTTGAAAGGGATGCTGGTCACGATGGGGATCTCCTGATTCACTTCGAAGGTGTAAGCGAAGGTGTCGTCACCGATGCCGGTGACGATGGCGCGGGCCTCGGCTACCGCATCCAGGGCGATCCGCCGCACCTGCAGCAGATTGAGGATGACCACACCATTGAGCACCAGCGAGAGCAGTGTCAACACAGCCAGCACGACCAGGGTGACGAGATAGCCTTTCTTCATCGGTGAACTCCTCGCTCAGAAAAGTGGAATCTGGGCCGCCTCCTGCTCGACGATGGGGTCGAGGCCCAGCACGGTCTTGAGGGCGTGACGGTCCAGTCCCTCCTCGGCGACCAGGCGGCGCAGGTGGCGGAACTTGACGAACTGCCAATGGCCCGTCTCGACAGCACGGGCCAGGCGCGGGTCGCGCTGCAATTTGAGGCTAACCAACTGCGCCCGCCCACCGGGCACGACCAGACAGCGCTGCGGCCCCTCGCTACCCCCCCCGCCCTCCCTATAGGGGGGGAAAGAGAGGGTGAGCAGATGAGGCCCCAGGATCGCTGTGGCCGAGATGGCGAAGACGTAAGCCTCCCGTCCCCCTTCCAGCCAGCGCACGTCCCAGCCGCCGCCCCGCCGCCTCACCTTGAACCCCAGCCGCTTCCCCAACTCCACCAGGTCATCGCGCAGCGTCTTGAGTTCGGCGGCGCGCCGCTGCGAGTCATCCTCCGGGCGTAGGCGGAGCGTCTCGCCCTCCTGTACGCTGTACGAAGCGATGCAAACCTGTACCAGCGTCAGGTCGGGCGTGAGGGCGCCAGGGAAGCGAGCGTAGACGGTGTTGACCAACTCTTCCTCGTCCCACGCCGTGCGCCACTCCAGCAGTTCCAGCACCGCCGCTTCGACCCGGTCGGCCAGAGGTTCCTGCGCACCCTGGGAGTCGGCCAGCCACCACAGTAGGGGCGCGGTCGCCGCGCCCCTACCGCCCAGCACGACCGCTTCCACCTGCACCAGCGGTGCCTCCTCGATGGCCTGTCGCGTGGCGTGGGCGGCAAAGCCGAGCGGGGGCGGGCCATCGTCGGGGAGGGCGGCGATGGAGGCCAGCGTCCGCCGGCCAGCCAACCCTGCATATACGCTGGCGTGGAGCAGCGGCCAGGGCGTTGGCTCTCCACGCTCCCGGAGTGTGACCACCGCCGTCTCCTCCGCCACGGTCATCAGGTTGTGCTCCAGCGTCTCTACATCGCCCGCCGCAATCTGCAATCTGCAATCTGCAATCTCCGGTTCCCAGCGCCAGACCAGCCGATGGCCGACCTCAGGGCTGTAACCCCAGCCCTCCAGGGAGTAGCCCGCGCCGGTGGCCGCCAGGCAGACCGATTCCAGTAGCGCCTCATCGGGGTCGGAGAAGAGGGTGACCAGGTGACCCTCGGTGGCGAGCAGCGGCCCGGCTGTCTCCAGCGCCACTCGCAGCACGCGCTGGTGCCAGTCCCAATCGAAGCGCCTGCGGCGTAAGTAAGGACGCAGTGCGCGGGCGGCGGGAGTTTCCCACAGCCACCCCGCCCACAACGCCGAAAGCGCCCAAAAGACGCCGTCGGGCCGGGCCGGGTCGGCGAAGATGAGGACAGCGCTCCCAGGCGGGATGACCTTTCCTACGTCGCTGGCTGCGCGGCTGACCAGCGCGTATCCCTGTGCCTCGCCCCGCACCAATGTAGGAACGTCTGCGGTCTGGGGAGTCGACCTAACCCCCCAACCCCCCTTCCCTACCAGGGAAGGGGAGCTCCCCTCCCCGCTCCGGGGAGGGGTCTCGGCCAGCAGGCGCGACAGCCCCTCCTCGAAGCACAACCAGACGTTGCGCTCGACATAGCGGGACGGAACGCGCAGTGTGCGCGGGCGCGGGCGCGTCTCGCCGTATGGATCGAGGCTGCTGCCCCGGTCGAAGCAATCGAGCAGCACTGCCGTGAGCGCAATCTTGACCTCCTCGCCGGCCTCCAGCCCTTCGAGCCGCATCGCCAGGTCCATCAGTGCGGAGAGGTTGCGCGGCGTGTAGAGTTTGACCAGTTCGGCGGCCCGCTCCCGCGCCGGGTGCCCCAGGGGAGCCACCCGATCCAGCGCGTAGTAGTAGGCCAGGCCCCGGGGCGACGTGCGGTAGGCGGATTCGACGTCCTCGTCGTCCGGCGCTCCCTCCCGCACCTCCTCACACCGGGGGCAGCGTACCGCTTTCCTTAAAAGGTAGTCTCCGTCGTGGTCCCAGGCGAACCACTCGGCGACACCTGGTGCTCCGCAGGCCGGGCAGGCGGAGTGGTAGAGAGAGGCCAGATGGCGGCGCAGAGGCACGTCCCCCTTGAGGCTATCGGCCAGGAGGGTGAAGGCGGCATTGAGCGCGTCGGCGCCCGGCTGGCTCAGTCCAAGGCGGGCGGCGATGAGGAGCAGGGGATTGACGCTGAGACCCAGCGCGCGGCGGCCTGCGGCGACCACCTCCCGCACGACCGTTGGCCCCTGGCAGAACAGGTTCACCACCAGGTCGCCGGGCGCGGTGAAAGCGCGCACGTACCCCCCCGCCGCCCCGACAGGCGGGGCGGGGCGGTAGCGAGCCAGCGGTCTGCCAGGCGCGCCGGGCCTTCCGGGGATGAACCACGCTTGCTCCATTGCAGATTGCAAATTCGAGATTGCAGATTGTAGATTTGCGTCAGCTCCGCTAATCCTGCCGATCCGCTGTTCTCACCCGTGCCCAAATCTCCTCCACGCGGGCGGCGTGGGGTTCGGCATCGGGATGGCCGATCTTGCACTCGTAGTCCACACAGACCTGCATCAGGTCAACGGCACGAGCAGGGTCAGAGCCTTCGTATAACAGCCCCAGGTTCCACGAGGTGAACACTTCCCCGCGCCGGTCGCCGGGCTCCAGGGGCACGCTGGGGTCAACAGTGCCGTAGGCAGCGTCCACTGTGCGGGGTAGGCTCTGGGGGTCACTCATTGTCCACCTCCGGGAAAGGCAATTGGCTGAGGATATTGTACAGTAAAATGGAATGGGGGGCAACCTCTCCCCCGGCCCCTCACCGAAGCAGGGAGGGGAGACTCACCTTCCCTACCAGGAAAGGGGGCCGGGGGGTTAGGTGAGTGAGTACCCCCAAAACGGTTGCCCGTCCTATCCCTTGTGCTATAATACCCCGCGTTGCGGAAATCCCACGCGGAGGTGAACGAGGATGGGGCACACGGAGCACAAAAAGCGGCTGTGCACACTGGCACGGATCATGACTGGATTAGCGGCGGTGGCGCTCATTTCGGGCGCGCTGGGCGGCTGTGGCAGCGACACGGTGGAGGCACCACCCGCACAGACCCGCACCCTCGCGCCGGCGGCCACTCCGCCCCCAACCTCCACTCTCGCTCCTACACCCACTCTCACCCCCACTCCTACACTCATTCCCACCGCGACGCCGTGGCCCGAAAACGTCAACCCCCTCACCGGTGAGATGGTCTCCGACTCCAGCCTGCTGGAGCGGGTGCCGGTGGCGATCAAGATTGCCAACACCTGGCCCCAGTATGTGCGGCCTCAAGCGGGCATCAACAGCGCCGATTTGATCTTTGAGCACTACAACGAAGGCTGGTTCGCCACACGCTGGACAGCGGTTTACCTGGGCAAGGACCCTGAGCGAGTGGGGTCGGTGCGCAGCGGTCGCCTGATTGACCTGGAGATACCGGCAATGTACAAGGCGGTTTTCGCCTGCTCTGGCTTCAGCAACGGCGTGCTGGCGCTGGTCAAGGACTCGGACCTCTACCCTGACTGGGTCACTTCGCCCAGCGTAGGCGTTGGCGCGCCGGTCTTCTACCGCGACTATAGCCGCGATGTGCCCCTGGAACACACGATGTATACCAGCCCGGCGTTGGTGCGCGAGTGGGCGGCGGAGCACGGCGTCAGTGGACGGCAAGAGTTGGAAGGGATGGTCTTTTCTGAGGAACCGACGGTGGAGGGGCAGATAGCGACGTACATTTACATCTCGTGGTACCGGCAAGACACCGAATGGCGCTACGACGAGGCCAGCGAGCGCTACCTGCGCTGGTCCGATGGGGTCCCGCACACCGACGCGCTCAACGGGCAGCAACTCAGCGCGGCCAACGTGGTGGTGCTCTACGTGCCGCAGTGGAACACCGACATAATCGAGGAACCGCACAGCGGCGCGCTCTCGATCCAGTTTGCGCTCTGGGAATCCAACCGCGCGATTATCTTTCGAGATGGGATGCGCGTTGATGCTTTCTGGCAGCGCTGGGAGCGGGAGGACATGCTGACGCTGACGGACGAGGAGGGCGATCCGATCCCGTTGAAGGTCGGCAATACCTTCTTCGAGGTGATCCCGACCGGGGAACGGGAGATCGAGATTATCATTGAGCCGTAGTGACGACCGTAGTAACGACTTCAGTCGTTTTTTGACCCAATGATACCCGCGATTTAACGACTGAAGTCGTCACTACGAACGAATTGCAGGCTCGCCGACCAGGTCGTACTCCAGCGCGGCAGTGATGCGCACGGGGACGATCTTCCCGACTGGTAACTCCGCCTGCACCAACACCAGGCCGTCAATCTCGGGCGCGTCACGATACGAGCGTCCCACACTCAGCCCGTCCCCCTGCCCCTCGATCAACACGTCCAGCGTCCGTCCCACCAGCGCCTGGTTCTTCGCCAGGGAGATGCGCTGCTGGACTGCCATCAGTCGCTCGCGCCGTTCCTCCTTCACCTCCGGCGGCACGTCGTCCTCCAGCCTGGCGGCCGGGGTGCCCTCCTCGTGGGAGTAGGTGAAGACCCCCACGCGGTCGAACTCCATCTCGGTCACGAAGTCCAGCAGCACCTGGAACTCCGCCTCCGTCTCACCGGGGTGGCCCACCAGGAAGGTGGTGCGGATAGCGATCTCTGGCATCGCCGCCCGCAGCCGCTCGAGGGTGAGGTGCACCCCCTCGAGGTCGGCCGGGCGGCGCATACGGCGCAGCACGTCGGGATGGGCGTGCTGGAGGGGGATATCGAGGTAGGGCAGAATCTGCGGGTGGCGGGCCATCGTCTCGATCAGCCGCTCCGTGACACGGCTGGGGTAGGCGTACATCAGGCGTATCCACGGTACCTGCGGCACCGCCACGACTAGCCGTTCCAGCAATTCCGCTAATCCTTCCTGAGACCTAACCCTCCGGCCCTCTTCCCTCGCAGGGAAGGGGGAGAATATCTCCAGGTCGTGCCCGTAGTCGGTGGTGTCCTGGGCGATGAGGATGATCTCCTGCACCCCACGCTCGGCCAGCCACGCGGCGTCGGCCAGGATGACCTCTGGCGGGCGGCTCACAGCGGTGCCCTTGATGAGCGGGATGGCACAAAAGGCGCAGGAGCGGCGGCAGCCGTCGGCGAGTTTGAGGTAGGCGCTGGCCCCCTGTACTGCCACACGAGGCACACCCGGCGCGTCCTGTCCCACCGTCGGCGTCTCTGGAAGGTGGTAGACAGGCTGTTGACCTCCCCCACCCCCACCCCGGCCCTCCCCCACGGGAGGAGGGGGAAGAGCCTCTAGTTGCTCGACGAGGGCCACGATGTCCATCCAGCGGCGCGTGCCGATGAGGCCGTCAATGCCAGGCACTGCTTCGGCCAGTTCGTGGGGGCAACGCTGCGAGTAGCATCCTGCGGCGATGAGCCGTTGTCCGGGCTGTCTGGCCTGCGCCAGTTCCCGCAACACACCGAGCGACTCCTCACGCGCCGGCGCGATGAACCCACAGGTGTTGACGATGAGCAGATCGGCCTCTTCGGGGGCAACGGCGGCGGTGTAGCCAGCGCGTTGCAGCAGCATCGCCAACCCAGCGCTGTCCACCAGATTCTTGGGGCAGCCAAGGGAGACGAGGTAGAAATATCGCAATTTGCTCATCGAGATGAAAAGAGCGGGCGTATGCGCCCGCCTGTGATGTGTACCGGATACTCGACGCTGGATACTGGATACTCGACTACCCGTCAACCAGTCGAGCAACCAGTGTCAATAACTATGGTACAGCGACCTCGCCAGTGGGTCCCCAGGTGCGGGTACAGACCTGGCCTCGTCCACCCATTACTCCTTGCGGCTGCCCGTTGACTGTCACCAGCAGCCCGGCCCCGTTGCCCGTGTCTACGACGACCACCTCCTGGCCCGACCAGCGCTCGGCCTGTCCCGGGGCCATCAGTCCCTCAAATGCTGTCTGACCATCGGTCAGCACGCGCACCCAGACGTGCTCGGTGGCCTCCAGCGTCAGCCTCACGCCTCCCTGGGGATTGGCCGGGAAAGTGGGGGTAACAATGGGCAGGGGCGGCGTCGCCGTCGCCGTGGGCGGCAGCACCGCTCCCGAAGGCACGGTCGCAGTGGCGGTGATCGCCACTCGCTCGCCAGCGCCCTGGCCCATAAAATACCCCACCGCTGTCACAACCGCCAGGAGGATGATGAGCACAATGCCTGCGACCATCAGCGTTTCCGGGTTCATCCAGCGCGGTCGGGAAGTAGAGACGGGAATGTCGCGGGGTTGGAACGCTACTGGTCCGGTGGCCGAACGAGCGGGCGGAGCAGGCTCCATTTCCGCAGATGTATCTGGGAGGACTACGGCCTCGACGCCGTGCACCTCGGCGTCGTAGCGGGCCAAAACTTCGTCGGGGGAGAGGCCGAGGTGACGGGCATAGATGCGCAGGAATCCGCGCACCTGCACCTCGCCGCCGGGGAGGGTGGCGAAATCCCCATCCTCCAGCATCTCCAAAAAGCGAACCCGGATACGGGTGGCGGCCTCGGCCTCCTGTAGCGAGCCTTCTCTGGCCTCACGTGTCTGGCGCAACCACACCCCGAGCGTTTCCATCGCTGATCCTTCGGCGCTGTGTAAGGGCGCGGTGACCGTGCCCCTACTCCTCCACCTGGTTTTCCTCCGGCGCTGGCTCCTCCACAGGCTCGGCTGGGGTTGCCTCGGGTAGTTCCCCTCCCTCTGGCTTCACCACGACCTTGACCTCGGCTATCACGTCTGCCGCCAGACGCACGGAGACGACGTGTTCACCCACCTGCCGGATCGGCTCGGAGAGGATGTGTTTGCGCCGGTCGAACTTCTCCCCGACCTCGCGTTCGAGCGCCTCGGCGATGTCGGCAGTAGTGATAGAACCATAGAGGCGGCCCTTCTCACCGGCCTTGGCCTCGAAGGTAAGGGTGAGGCTGTTCAGGCGCTGGGCAAGTGCCTCAGCATGGGCCGCCAGTCGCTCCTCATGGCGGGCCTCCGCAGTCCGGCGGTGCTCGAACTCTTTCAGAGCCCCAGCGGTGGTTTTCACTGCCAGCCCTTTGGGGATCAGATAGTTGCGGGCGTAACCGGCTGCGACGTCCCTGGCGTCGCCAGCCTGCCCCAGGTTGGGCACGTCACGGGTCAGAATAATCTTCACGCTTACTCACCTCCAAGGGGGAATCAGGGACAATGATACACCAAAAGCGGCGAAAACTCAAACGTCGCACTGAACAAAGAGTAGGGGCGCGGTCACCGCGCCCCTACGCAGTGCCCCGCACAGTAGGGCGGGTGGGATTCGAACCCACACGTCCTTGCGGACAGAGGATTTTAAGTCCTCGGCGTCTACCGTTTCGCCACCGCCCCGCATGTGCTACGGGCAGCCTTGCATGCTGCCCGTCGTTTCAGGTGTCGTGTTCAGGAGGCGACGGCCGGAATTGAACCGGCGAATAAGGGTTTTGCAGACCCCTGCCTTACCACTTGGCTACGTCGCCGCGATCTACTGCCAAAATTCTACCATGCATTGCCCTTCTCCGCAAGTGTTGATTTGTCCCGTTTGGGATGCTATGCTATACTCGTCACATATTCTTCCAGGGAGGCACACAATGACGCTGGGCTACAAAAAGACATTTCTGATCGGCTTCGGTTTCTTCGGCATCAGCGTGATGTGGACACTCTACAACGCTTACGTGCCGATCTACCTGCAAGCGGGCAGCCCGACGTTTGATGCACATGGGGAGGCAGGCTTCGGCCTCGGCGCAGGACTGACAGGCGTGGTTATGACGCTGGACAACATCGCCGCCTTCTTTCTCCTGCCGCTGATTGGTCTCTGGTCCGACCGGCTCTGGACCCGCTTGGGCCGCCGCTTGCCGTTCATTCTCGTGCTCGCCCCTATCGCGATCGTGGCGTTCATTCTGATCCCCGTGGCAGTTCAGATGATCCCGCCCGAACTCAGCGGGCAGGTTGACCGCCTGGGGACACCGTTGGCGCTTTTTATGACCGCCATAGGTATCTTTCTGCTGGCGATGGCCGGCTTTCGGACACCGGTGATTGCGCTCATGCCCGACCTGACGCCCAGCCCGCTGCGCTCCCAGGCCAACGGTGTCATCAACCTGATGGGGGGCGTGGGGACGCTGATTGCCACGTTGGGCAGCAGTTTTCTGTACGGAATGGGGCATGTCGTGCCCTTCGTCTTTGGCGGCGTGCTGATGGCCGCGGCAGTGCTGATGCTGCTCTTTTTCGTCAAGGAGCCGCGGAAGTTTGAGGCTGCGGCCCACGAGGACGAGGGGTTAGGCGCACTGCGGGGCATCAAGCGCGTCTCGCCGGAGGCCCGCCGCAGCCTGGCATTCCTGATGGGCGCAATCTTCTGCTGGTTTGTCGGCTACAACGCCATTGAGACCTTTCTCTCTTCCTACGGGGTGAGTGAACTGGGGATGTCCACCGGCCAAGCGCCGTTGCTGCTGGGGGTGGGGTCGCTGGCCTTCCTGGCCTTCGCGATACCCTCCGGCTACATCGCGGCCCGCTTCGGCCGGCGGCGGACGATCATCTCAGGCCTGACAATCTTTGGCGTATTGCTGGTGGTGAACTTCTTCCTGCGCAACGCGACGCTGGTCTGGCCCATCATGGCGGTGGGTGGGATGGGCTGGGCACTGGTCAACATCAACTCGCTGCCCATGGTGGTGGACACCGCAGCCTCCGATGCCGACCTGGGGGTCTACACAGGGCTGTACTACATCGCCTCGCAGTTGGCAGCCGTGGCAGGGCCGACGATCAACGGCTACATCGTGGAGTGGGGCGGCGGCGACTACAACCTGATCTTTGTCGTGACGCCGGCCTTCTTCGCACTGGCGATCCTGTGCATGCTGGGAGTGACGAGAGGGGAGGCGAAGGAAGCGGCTAGCAGTTAGCAGTGTCAGCGGTTAGCGAAGCGGGCCTCGCTCGGAGGTGAGTGAGGCCCACCGCTGGCGTCGCGGAAACAGTTGGAGCGGTCGCCCTGTGCCGGATTCTGCGCGCCGTAGCGGGTGTCCACCGCCAGTGGCCCCGTGATTCCTTGGATGTAGGGACCGTATACCTCGGCGGGCAACAAGGGAAAATCGAACGTTTCGGCGACGGACTGCTTTTCCGCACGCCGCTACTTGTACTCCTCGCGCGGAGGATACCAGGCGTCGAGGGCGACGGTGGGCTCGTCGAGGACGACGGCGCTGTGGGGCACGCCGGGCGGGCAGCATACCCCGTCGCCGGCCCGCAACACCCGCGTCTCGTTCCCCAGGCGAAACTCCATCGCCCCCCGCACGACATAGGTGATCTGTTCGTGGGGATGGTCGTGCTCCGGGATCACGCTCCCTGGCTCGAAGTCGAAGAAGGTCATCATTACTTGCTCCAGGTAGACGGCTCGGCGCACGACGCCCGGCAGCATCTCTGTCCCGGGCAGTTCCTTGACGGTGAAGAACGACATCATACTGTTCCTCCTGTGGTTCTTTGCAATCCCGGTGCTCTGCAATTCAGAGCAGCAGCCAGGCAACCCCCGCCGCGACGAGCGCACCCACGGCAGAGGCGATGAAGTTCACCAGGTCATTCCCCAACCAGCGCCATCCCCGCGAAAGGTGCGTCTCCGTGCCGCA
>Ga0315543_1002055_pt1 | contig 20369 bp, 17 predicted proteins | sample SalMarSW160210MG_2_FD_203098 | JGI IMG/M metagenome (GOLD analysis project Ga0315543, IMG submission 203098) | Salt marsh sediment microbial communities from the Plum Island Ecosystem LTER, Massachusetts, United States - Salt Marsh Sediment SW1601-210 ...
CAAAACAATCTCGCTTAAATATTTTGAACCCTGCTTAAACAGCCTTAAATTTGATTAATATTTCTTACTAAACGCAGGTTTTTAGACGAACTGACGTTGGTTATCAATCGGATACCATCGATGTCTCTAACCAGGAAAGTATTTCGGTTGAGTTAATGAGTTCCATAGCAATCGACGAGTTGAGGATTGTTCACAGGGAGAAAAGTACGAAGATCGGGTATCTTGAACCCCTGAAGGTTGAGAAAATAGGGCAGAAAGAGCTGGTGAAAGCAGCCTGCTGCAACCTGAGCGAAAGTTTTGAAACAAATCCCTCTGTCGATGTCAGCTTCACGGATGCTGTAACCGGGACCCGTCAGATACAAATGTTGGGATTGGCGGGGCCCTATACTCAAATTACCCGTGAAGTCATACCGGATGTCCGCGGATTATCCGCCATTTACGGGTTAACCTATATCCCGGGAACATGGATTGAAGGGATCCAGCTCATAAAAGGAACCGGTTCTGTATCGAATGGTTATGAAAGCATTGCAGGACAGATTAATGTTGAATTGTGGAAGCCCGAAACCATGGATAAACTTTACCTCAATGGTTATGCTAATGGAATGGGCAGGGTGGAAGCAAATGCCAATGTTAAAATCGGAATCAATGAGCAGTGGGGTACCGCCTTTCTGTTGCATGGTAGTAACGAATCTGTTAAACACGACAGGAATGATGATGGTTTTCTTGATAATCCGTTGTCCAGGCAGTACCTTCTGTTGAACCGTTGGGAATTTCATGGTCCTCGGGGCGGCCATTTTCAGTTTGGTATCAAGGAGACTCACATCGATAAAGTGGGAGGACAGGTTGCCTTTGATCCTGAAACGGATGTTGGACTAACCGATCACTGGGGGATGGATCTACTTACTCAGCGACTGGAAGGATGGGCAAAGATCGGAAAAATTAATCCGAAAAAAACATGGCAGAGCACCGGATTGCAGCTTTCCGGCGTAACCCATCACCAGGAATCCTGGTTTGGAGTGAACAGGTATCAGGCTGCCCAAACCAGCTTCTATGCTAACCTGCTCTTCCAGAGTATTATCGGCAATACCAACCATACGTTTAAAACGGGAGCCAGTATCCAGTATGATGACTATACGGAATCACTGAACGGGAATGATTATGACCGGACGGAAATTGTTCCCGGCGCCTTTTTTGAATATACCTATAACCCGTTTGACAAATTTATATTTGTTGGTGGCATCCGGGCTGATTATCATAACCTCTTCGGACCATTCCTGACACCCAGGATCTTTGTTCGCTACCCGATAACGGACAGAACAATCCTCCGGTTAGCTGGTGGCAGGGGACAGCGGACAGCCAATGTCCTGGCTGAAAACAATGCCATCCTGGCAACATCCCGGGAAATTATCATCGAGGGAGATGATCCGGACAAACCCTACGGACTGGATCCTGAAGTGGCATGGAACTATGGAGTGAACCTGACACAAACCTTCACACTCGATTACAGGAGTGGTGTTATCAGCCTTGATTTTTACAGGACACATTTTGAAAATCAGATTGTGATGGATTACGATTATAGCCCGCAGCAAGTCCTGTTTTATAATCTGGATGGCAGATCCTGGTCGAACAGTTTTCAGGCTCAGTTCGATTATGAGGTGATCAACAGGCTGGACCTGCGGATCGCTTATCGTTGGTACGATGTAAAAACCACCTATCAGGGTCAACTGCTGCAGAAACCCCTGATCTCACGACACCGTGGGTTCCTGAATATGGCCTATGAAACCCGGAAATACTGGAAGTTTGATCTTACCCTGAACCGACAGGGGAAGAAACGTATCCCGGATCTTTCATCAAATCCCGAAGAGTACCAGCTCGAAAAATATTCGCCTGCATACAACCTGGTAAATGCCCAGATTTCAAAAATTTGGAAGGAAACGTTCGAGGTCTATCTCGGTGTGGAAAACCTGTTTGACTTTAAACAGAAAAATCCGATCCTGGCGAGTGAGGACCCGTTCAGTCCCTATTTTGACAGCTCACTGATCTGGGGACCCATATTCGGACGGAACATTTACCTTGGTTTAAGGTATAAAATGAAATGACCAGTATGGTAGTACAGCGTGTTGCCACCTGATTAATATTCTTGCAAAATACTTTCAAAATTGATTAAATTACCTATCTTTGCAATTCAATTAATCAAAACACTTTTAATTATTATGAAATCAGGAAAAGTAAAATTCTTTAATAACCATAAAGGATATGGATTTATTAAAGATGCAGAATCTGACGAAGAATACTTCGTTCATGTTTCAGGTCTTGTTGACCAGATCAGAGAAGACGATGAGGTTACCTTCGAACTTCAACAAGGGAAAAAAGGATTAAATGCTGTAAATGTTAAACTGGCATAGTTAATATTTTTTGCTTATTTAGTCTGGAAGCTCCGCAAAAACGGAGCTTTTTTTTGTGCAATGGTCAGCCCGTTGACTATTAACGGATGATACTCCCGAAGAAGAAAAAAACAGTACTCACTCTATTTGATATTCCTGGTTTTTTTGTTACATTTTGAACGGTGGAAATAAAGGCGATAATTTTTGGTGCAACCGGACACATTGGACAGGGGGTTCTCCTTGAATCACTTGAAAGTCCGCTTCTGTCATCAATACTTGTTATTGGTAGAAAAAGCTGTGGTAGAAAGCACAACAAGCTGAAAGAGATCATCCATACTAATTTTCTTGATTATTCTGATATTGAAAATGAACTTACGGGTTATAATGCCTGTTTTTATTGCCTTGGCGTATCCTCTGTGGGTATGACAGCAGAGCAATACCACCTGATTACTTACGATTATACAGTCGCTGCAGCTAAAATACTCTCGCGGCAAAATCCCGAAATGACCTTTTGTTTCATATCTGGTGCAGGTACGGATGATACTATGAAAAGCCGGATGATGTGGGCCAGGGTGAAAGGAAAAGCTGAGAATAGCCTGAAAGAATTCTCGTTTAAAAAGCTGTATCTAATGAGGCCTGCATATATTCAACCGGTTAAGGGTGTCAGGTCAAGATTATCCATGTACAAGATCCTCGGACCTCTTTTCCCGCTATGGAAATTCCTCTTTCCAAAAAATGTGACAACCTCTGAGGAAGTAGGATTAGCAATGATCAATGCAGTCTTATTCGGTTACGAGAAACAAACCCTTGAAAACCGTGACATGATCCGTTTAGCAAATAAAAACAGATCCGGAGATTCGGATTAGTTCATAATCCTTGTTTATTGCTATTCTTTAATCTCTATCTTTGACTTGACAGTTGACTAGTATTTATGGCTGAAATCGCTGATATACGTGAGAAAAAAATTACCCTGACTGGATTGGGTAATGCGTTGAAATTGTATCACTACATCAAGCCTTTTAGATGGCAGTTTGGAACCGGCTTGTTCTTTCTCCTTGTTTCAAGCCTTGCCAGTCTTGCCTTCCCCAAACTAATGGGAGAACTGGTCAGTTACGGAAACCAGGGGAATCTGGCAGAATCGATAGACAGGATTGCCCTCCTGCTGGTTGGTGTCCTGATCATCACTTCAGTTTTTTCATATTTCAGGACAGTTCTGTTTGTGAATGTAACTGAAAAGTCCCTGGCGAACCTGAGGCAGGATACCTATAACCATTTAATAAAGCTGCCTCTGAAGTTTTTTGAACAGAAGAGGGTAGGGGAGCTTAATAGCAGGATCTCAGCAGATATAGCCCTCCTTCAGGATACACTTACCTCTACATTGGCTGAATTTCTGAGACAGATGATCATTATTATCGGTGGGATAAGCTTGCTGGTCTACACCTCTCTTAAACTTACATTGTTTATGCTGGCCATCCTTCCTGCCATCGTTCTAATGGTTTTCTTTTTCGGACGGTTCATCCGGAGGTACTCCAGGAAAATGCAGAAGGAGGTGGCTGAATCCAATACAATTGTAGAGGAGACTCTTCAGGGGATCCGGAGTGTAAAAACTTTTACGAATGAATTTCTGGAGATGGGCCGGTACAGGAACAGGACTCTGGAAATTGCAAAATTGGGAATGAAGGGTGGTCGTTACCGGGGTGCCTTCTTTTCTTTTGTGATCATGGGACTCTTCGGAGCCCTGGTTGCCGTAATCTGGAAAGGAGCAGGATTGCTGGCAGCTGGTGTTTTGGATGCCGGAGAGTTGTTCGCTTTTGTACTTTACTCGGGATTCATCGGAGGCAATATAGGCGGATTGGCAAGTGTTATTACCCGTATCCAGCGATTTATCGGCGCAACAGAAGATCTTTTTGAAATCTTCAATGAAGGTGAGGAAGAGATCCGGGAAATCACAGTTCTGGATAGTAAGGAGGAGATAAATGGGCAGATCACTATGGAAGGATTGGGTTTTTCCTATCCAACCAGACCTGCCGAAAAAGTATTAAGCAATATAAATATACATATATCTAAAAATCAGCTTATTGCGCTTGCAGGACCCAGTGGTGCCGGGAAATCAACATTTACCGCCTTGCTACTCAGATTATATGAACCAACAGAGGGGAAGATCATGTTTAATGGTATGGACAGCCGGGAGATCACCATATCTGCCTTGCGTAAACAAATTGCACTGGTGCCCCAGGATATATTCCTTTTTGGCGGGTCCATCAAAGAGAATATTGCTTATGGAAAACCAACAGCGGGAGAAAAAGAGATCTGCGAGGCTGCCAGGAAAGCAAATGCAATGGAGTTTATTGACAGGTTCTCAGAAAAAATGGACACTGTAGTGGGTGAACGTGGTACCCAGTTATCTGGCGGACAGAGACAACGGGTTGCAATTGCCAGAGCTGTGCTGAAGGATCCCAGGATCCTGATCCTGGATGAAGCAACCTCTTCCCTGGATTCAGAATCTGAACGGCTCGTCCAGGATGCCCTTGAAAAACTAATGAAAGGACGGACTTCTATTGTTATTGCGCACAGGTTATCAACCATCCGAAAAGCAGACCAGATCCTTGTGCTTGACCAGGGGAAACTGGTGGAAAAGGGTACCCACGAAGAACTCCTTAAACTTCAATCCGGCATCTACCGGAACCTTAGTAATCTGCAGTTCACCTCTTAGAAATGGTAATTGAAAGAATAAAGATAACCTGGCTTACCGGGCATACCTGAGCTTTCCAAACGACCTGGTGGGGTATTACCTTTCCATGACCGGAGTGCGAAATGAATATAATCCGGAAATGGGCTTCCTGCGAAGAAAAAACTTTAAAGTGATTAGTTCGGAAGCGATTTCTATTTTGTGATCAATCAACTGCTTAATACGAAAGGGAGTAAGGTGTCAATTGCAAAAACAACCATACTCGCAAAACTCATCTGTCGGTTTTCCATGTAGACAGCATCCCTGTCCATCTCTTTTTAACCGCGAAAGAAAGTCAATCTTGAAAATTCTCCGTAACTTACTTTTATGAAAAATCGCCTGATTTACAAAACCAGCCTGGCTCTTTTCGTCTTATGCTTTACGGGTTTATTTCAGGCAGATCGGGGAATTCATGTCAGACATTGGTTCTGTAAATCCCCTGCATCCTACCATCCTCTTTACCAGGAAGAGATCATTGATCGTGAGGGATTGCCACTCCTTTCCGATTTACGCGCTTACCAGGATATCCCGGAAGCGGGTTTTTATAATGCGTTTCTTCACGCCAAAAAACAAACAGAATATACCACCAAGGCAGGAGATGCGGATCTTTGGAAAAGCATCGGTCCCTTTAACCTGGCAGGACGGATGCTGGGACTTGCTGTGGATCCGAACAATCCCAACAGGGTGTGGGCAGGGTCAGCTACAGGTGGGCTGTGGAAACTGACCATTACCGGTGAGGGAGCATATGATTATCAGTGGGAAAGGATAGAAACCGGTGAACCGGTTCTCGGCGTGCGGTCCATTGCCATTGATCCTGAAAATTCCGATATCATTTACATTGGAACGGGTGAGGCCCATTTCCATAAGGATTTCCAGGTAAGGTTGCTGCGAACCATGTATACCTATGGAATCGGGATACTGAAATCCGTCGACGGAGGAGATACATGGACAAAATCCCTCGACTGGTCATACTACCAATCCAGGGGAGTTCAATGCATTGAGATCAATCCGCACAATACAAGTATTGTGTATGCAGGGACTACGGAAGGAACCTACCGCTCAATCAATGGGGGTAAACAATGGGTGAAGGTACATCCGGTATTGATGGCAATGGACATTGTGATCAACCCGCAACACCCCGATACACTGTTCGTTTCCTGTGGAAATGCCGGTTCGGAAGGAACCGGGATATACCGTTCATTCGATGGAGGGGATAACTGGGAAAAGCTTACAAACGGGCTGCCATCATCCTGGACCGGCAAAGTGCTGTTGGATATCTACCGGGCAAATCCCGCGATCCTGTATGCCGATATCTCCAATTTAACGGATTACATCGGTCTTTATAGAAGTGATGATCATGGGGAGCATTGGTCAAGGGTTACACAGGTACATATGGGAAATGCGGCGGGGATGTATGCACACTACGTCAGGGTTAACCCGGAAGACAGCTCCAAACTGTTCAAGACGGAGATCCATTACGGTCACTCGGAAGATGGAGGAAATACCTGGGAAATAACCGACTACATCGATGATGAATACGCCTGGCTGGTTGATACCACCTGTATGCACGTCGATCACCACATTTTTTCCAACGATCCATCCGACCCCAATACCTTTTATGCTGGTAACGACGGTGGGATCTACAGGACGAAGGATGGTGGTAAGACATTCCAGGATCTGAACCGAGGACTGGTAACCACCCAGTTTTATCCGGGTTTTGCTTCTTCCCAAACCGATACTGCCCTTGCTCTTGGGGGAATGCAGGATAACGGAACCAGCATGTTCTGCGGATCACCGGGGTGGAACAACTGGATCCTGGGTGGTGATGGATCGGAAACGGCTATACACCCGGAGAATAATGATATTCTTTATGTTTCCTTTTACAAGCTCTCTATTTTCAAGTCCCTCAACAGGGGAGAGGACCTGCAGTTCATCGGACCGGTCGATTACTGGTCAGGGTGGTACGACAACCCGAACTCAAGGCCCCCCAGGGCGGATGAGGTTTCAAAAATAGCTCCCTTCATCCTGCTGGAGAACGATATCATGTATGCTGCAACCAACTATGTGTACCTGTCATTTAATGCAGGAGAAACCTGGACCCCCTGTAACTACGACCGGGCAGTTACCTCCGAGACGATCATGTCGATATCCGCCTCCCGGATTGATACGAAGGTAGTGTATGTGGCTGCCAGACCCAACCTTTTAATGGGAATACCCCCACAGGTAATGGTATCCAAAGACCGGGGAGCGACATGGACCGACATTACCGGCAACCTGCCCGACCGGGATATCATCATACAGGTTGCTCCCCACAGCCCTTATATCGTGTATGCAGTGATCGGTGGTTTTGGAACATCACACCTCTTTCGCTCGTACGATGCGGGCTTGTCATGGACGGATGTCGGACAGGGCTTGCCCGATGTACCCACCAATGCAATTGCCATTGACCCCGAATACCCCCAGAATATTTATGTGGGGAATGACCTTGGAGTATGGGTTTCAACCGACAATGGTTTATCCTGGAATCCCCTTCGGACAGGAATGCCAACCGCCTCCATTGTTTTAGACTTCAATATACTGGAGAATACCAGGAAAATCCGGGCTGTGACCCATGGTAACGGGATATTTGAAAAAAGCCTGGTACCACCGGAGGCAGGATATGTCGATTCATTGCCGGAGTTGCCTTCCGACCGGCTTGTTGCTATCGGTAACTATCCCAATCCCTTCAGGGAAGAAACAACCATAGTTTTTGAACTTGCGGAACCTTCAAGTGTCGAAATAAACATATATAACAGCACCGGACAGCTCGTAACTACCTTCCCATCAACCAACTATCAAACGGGGAAGCACCAGGTACGGTGGGATGCAAGGAATGGGGGTGGAGAATCCTGTCCACCCGGTATCTACTACGTAAAAGTTGCTACTGAATACGACTCACAATCCCTCACTCTAGTTCACCTGAAATAGTGAAATCATACCTTAATCTTTAAACCTCAGGAGTCTTGGAGAAACTCAGTAAGGTATGTTTTTTAAACTGATTCAGGATTTCCATGATCTCACCGGAACTGCCCATCAATTGCTCCATGGATAACTCATCGTTCATGAAGTTGGAGAAACCGCGGATGCGGGACGATAACCTGTTACTGATCTTATGATAACCCATGCTCCAGTCGGGGAAGGAGCGCTTCTCTATCGGACCCTCACGTATTTTAACAATAATTTAATAGTTTACCCTTCGTCGCCCGACTTTTCCGAAGGAATCGCTATGCGAGAGATCGGGCGACGAATTATTTATTCAGGGCACGAACTGAAGTCGTACCCTGAAACGAAAAAGCATATTGAATAGTGATACGATGAATGACTGAGCCTGTGGCGAGTTATCGTATCACTTTTTTTATGGAATTTCGATTTTTATACATCTTATTATTGTTGTAAGACAAATGAATGACTGTGAATTAAACCGGAAAATTTTCTCTATCTTTCAGGTTATTATAACTATAGACACAATGAAATCAACAAAAAACCTACTATTACTGTTGTTGACACTCCTCCTGGGATGTTTGCAGGACAGGTATCAAATTAATTATCAAACAATTGATAATGAATTGCTTTCATATTACCCTGAACTCCTTTCGGAAATCCCTGACCTTCCGTCACCTGCACTTACTGATGATGGGAGGGAGGTTGTGCTTGCAAAGCTGCAGGATAGCCTCTATGCCTGGTTCGACGCCACGGTGGAAAATGGCGATACCTTTGACTACAAGCTGGGCTTACTGGGAAAAGGAAACCAGCTGCTTGCGGATGAAACCGATTTTCCAGCCTTTGCACGGCGCGGGATTCACTCGGACTGGGAACTTGCCAATACAAAAACCATTACAGGCCGTTCAGTATCCCTGATCACGGTTGACGGCAGACCGGGCCGGTCATCCGGAGCCGGTTTCATGGCAGCTGATGAGACTATATTATCCGTCATAGCTCAGGATAACCACACGGTTAAGAACCTGGGACTGACCCATCCCGATCTGGCAAGACCCCTTTTTCACCTCTGGAATAGTGCCAGGATCAACGGAAGTGAAAACGAGAGTATTCCCGCTGACGAAAGAATGAACATTTCAGCCCTGGTATATAACGGACACGAAGTAGCGGTTCATATTACCGGAAGCCGGGGCTGGCAGGAATCGATCTTTAGCGATGAAATCCTGGGTACCGGTCACATCGAAATCCGCAGAGAACCGGATAATGAAGAAATGGAATTTCTTAAACAACAGTACGAACAACTTACTCCGGAACAATTTGAAGGAATGAAGGAGAAATTGACTCACCTGCATACCGGCGAGATGGTGCTGTTCTACATCAACCGGTATGGGTTTTACGAAGGACATACCGACTTCCGGGCCGACCCGGTTACCATTGCTTTTATTTTTGGTCTCAGATCAGTAAAAGAGCTCCATGAGGCTGCCAATGGAAACTTCTACCAGTATTTTACCAGTCACTTCACCTTTAATCCCGAATAGCCATGAAACATTGCCTGACCTTACTGCTGATCCTTTCACTTACATGCTCCTCCACGGATGGATCGGCACAAACCCAACAACAGGAAATTGATTCACTGATTGTTTTATTCAAGGGAGCGCATCGTGAGTGGAATGAGTATGCCCGGAAATTCATACTGATCGGTGAACCTGCCGTTCCGGCACTTGTCGCATTGCTTGAAGATAAAAGCCTGAGCCAGTGGACCCGGCGGATTGCTGCGATGACCCTGAACGATATTCATTCTGCCAGCTACATAAAAACTGCAATGAAATTATTGACCGACCGGAGTGAAGATCCCACACTGCGAAACCAGGTAACCAACGGCCTGAAGGGACACAATCTTTCGTATGCAAGCGAGGAACTCTGGACAGTATACAATGAGTCATCCGATGAGTGGTTCCGGTCGAATATTGCGCATATCCTGGTTACCAGTGATACGGCTCTGGCATACCGGGCATACCGGGAGATCTATCAGGCAAATGACGGATACCTTAAGCAACAATCGTTATTGAAAATGGTTCAGTTGCGGCCCTGGGAATCTACCGCATGGTACCTGATGGGTATCCAAACGGGTGATTGGATGACTGCCAACCTGGCAATGGATAGCCTGATTACCACCCCGCATCTCATTCCGGAGAAATTGGTTGACCTCTATAGCCATTCTGAAACCCCGGAAGAGGTGCGCTGGCGGATCGTCTTTATTTTTGGAAACCGGGAGCTCCCGGGATCCCTTCCGCTGCTTGCGAAAGCCCTTCGCGATCCTTCCTGGCTGGTCTATAACGAAGCTGCCGTCGGATTAAGCCGCATGCCGGGAGATCAGGTCCTACCCGCGATGAAGGAACTGTTGAATGACTCCAATCCACTGGTGGTGAAAAATGCCCGGTGGGTGATTAAGAATATGAAGAAAATCGATTGAATCTGTGAATATCCCCCCTGCCTGACCAGCAGGCAGGCTTTTTCTAAAAGGGGGAATAAGGGGGATTTTATTTCCAATTTAAATCATGTTTTTAAAGTTCGATAGTCTCAAGATAAAACCAAAATCAAAGATTTAAACCATGAAAGACCAGTCATCTTTTTCAAGAAGGAATTTTCTTGGTACCGCTTCTTTATTGGCACTCGGTGGCCTGTTTACCTCATTTAAGGAAACCTCATCCCTAATACCGGCCGTAAAAACAGGCGAAGTAAAACTCTGGGATGAATTCACGAGGGAGGAGAAGAGAGCGATTGAAAAGTCGCGTATGGCAAAGATCATTTTAGAAATTGAAGGGGGGAGCTGCGCACAGAAGGCTTTGTTGGCCTCCTTGCGGTTTTTTGATAAACCGGATGAACTGGCTTGTTTTGCAGCCAGTTTTGGCGGGGGAATCCAGCGGTACGATCTGTGCGGGTTGCTTACGGGTGGATTTATGTCGATCGGTATGGCTGCCGATATTCTTTATGAAGACCAGGAAAAGCGGTCAGCATATGTGCGGAACGCTACCCGCAAATACTGGGAATGGTGGGAGGAACGGGCACCTTACCACTGTTATGAACTCAGACCCCGATACTCATGGAATCCCGATAACTTTAACCGGATGCTGCAACGTGTTGCTCTGAAACTGGAAGAACTGTTGACTGCTGAAGCATGAGATGAAATCAGTCGTTTTTTTCATAGAATAATAAGTACCCCGACGGGGTACAATTGTTAATAGCCCCAGGTAAATCCTGACGAACTTTGTCAGGGTGCAACCCGGGGTTTGGAAATCCGCATTAAGAGCGGTCCAACTCATTTGATGTTTAGCAGGAAAACGTTTCATGGACCGGAATCTTGCCATGCGTCCATCAGCATGTTTTAAACCCGATATCCTTGAAAGGAATAACCAATAATATTTTTGCATTAATCGAAAATATATATTATTTTTGGAATTACTAATTCCAAATTGAGGATTAAAATGGAAAATATGATTCCAAGATGCTTTAAAACTCCTGATCAGAGTTACTTTATGTTCGGTCCCCGGGGGACGGGAAAATCTACATTTCTGAAAGCGAAATATCCGGAAGCTGTGTATATCGATTTGCTCAGGCCAGATATACAAAGACATTACCAGGCAAGACCTGAGACAATTATTGAACTGGTAGGTGCCAATCCAGATAAGGAGATTATCATTGTGGATGAGATACAAAAGGTGCCTGAGATGTTGAGTGCCGTCCACAGTATAATTGAGGACAATAAAGAAATTCAGTTTATACTTACAGGTTCAAGTGCCCGCAAACTTAAACGATCAGGACCGGATTTGATGGCTGGTAGGGTATTGCTCAGAAATATGCATCCCTTTTTGCTATCAGAATTGGGGGATAAAGCTGATTTTCTGAAAGCTTTAAAATATGGATTACTACCAATTATTTATCTGGCAGGTGATCCTGAAAACACACTGGATACTTATGTTTCACTTTACATCCGTGAAGAGGTACAATATGAAGGGCTGGTTAGAAACATAGGTAATTTTTCACGGTTCCTGGAAGCAATCAGTTTTTCACACGGTTCGGTTCTTAATGTTAGTAATGTTGCAAGGGAATGCGAGGTAGAGCGTAAAGTAGTGGAAAACTATATCTCAATACTGGAAGATATATTGCTGGCAACCCGTCTGCAGGTATTTACTAAACGGGCACAGCGGGCCCTGGTCGCTCACCCGAAATTCTACCTGTTTGATGCAGGTGTTTTCAGAGCCCTGAGACCAAAAGGACCCTTGGATAACCCGAGCGAAATTGATGGAGCAGGGCTGGAAGGATTGATCTTTCAGCACCTTAAGGCATGGAATGCCTATCGTAACAACAAGTTCGATATCTTTTTCTGGCGATCCCGTAATGGTGTTGAAGTTGACTTTATACTCTATGGAGAAGATGGGATCTTTGCCGTTGAAGTTAAAAATTCTGACAGGGTCCGTAAACAGGACCTTCGTTCCTTAAATGAATTCAGGTCTGACTATCCTGAAAGCCATACTATTATTCTTTATCGGGGAAAAGAAAGATTATTGAAGAACAGAATTCTATGTTTACCATGTGATGAATTTTTGTTTGATCTGCATCCGGACAAATCCATTCAGGATATTCTTAACTTTTAAATACCAATTGTGAAAAATATAAGAATAGTTGCAGATTACCGGGAAAAAGCTTCGGGAATTCCCGTATTGTTGAAGAATAGAGGAGTAGATGTGGAATTGAGTACACTTGTAAGCGGCGACTATTATATCAACGGGAAAATCACGGTTGAAAGAAAAACGAAAGAAGATTTTGTGCAATCGCTCCTTGCAAACCGTTTGTTTGTGCAATGTCAGAAAATGAAAAGGTACAATGAGTATCCGTTGCTGATCATCGAAGGGAATCCATATACCACACAACACAAGATTAATATTCAGGCAATTAAAGGAGCCATTCTATCTGTATCGGTTGCATGGCAAATCCCTGTATTAATGACTGATCATAAAGAAGAGACTGCGGATGTTTTAATAATGGCCGGACAGCAAACAGCACTGGCTAAGGTGGCGGTCGTGCGGTCCGGATATAAACCAAAACGAATAAGCAGCAGAAAACTCTGGTTTATCCAGGGACTTCCGGCAATTGGTTCTGTCCTGGCGTTACGATTACTGGAACGGTATAAATCCATTGAGCGGATCATCAATCTTACACAGGATGAATTGTTGCAAATCGAAGGAATTGGTAAACGGAAGGCCATACAGATTTTTGATTTTATCCGTAATGTTGAGAATTTTGAATAGTCTGGAAATCTCTGTATTTTCACCATGATTTACCCGGATAGGGGTTCCTGGTACTAAATAATCGTAAAGGGTGTATCAAAAGCCAATATTTAAGTCATCCTGAACTCCAGCCTGCCGGCTGGCAGGTGTTTCAGGATCTAAAATAATTGATATTCAGCACTATAAGATTCTGAATTAAATTATTCCCTACGGTCATGAGATCGCTCCGCTAAGTTCAGAATGACAATTTCCCAAGCTTTTGATACAGCTCTAAATAGCAACTTGAATAAACTAAAAAGATTATGAAGAAACAAAACAAACAGAACGGACAGATAGACCGCCGAAGGTTTATCGGCATTGCGGCTGTTGCCGCCGCGTATCCTTTTATTCCACGGATTGTCAGAGGTAGTCCTGGGATAAGCCTGGAAAACCCTGATTCGGTTTTCGGAGGCGTACAGATCGGAGCCATTACCTATAGTTACAGAAGCCTTCCGGGAACCAGTGCTGAAGAGACACTGGATTACCTGCTGAAATCCGGACTGAGTTCCTGTGAGTTGATGTATGGACCGATCGAAGCATCTGCAGGTGCTCCTAAAGCAGACTTCATGCAAATCATGTCGGAATACAGGAAGGAACATCCACCGGAACCCCAGGATAGTGTCCCACAGGGTGATCGGCAACGACCTCGTTTTCAGATGACTCCCGAGTTGCAGAAACTTATCACTGAAAGACAGGAAGAACTGGTTACCTGGAGGAAAACCGTTTCGTCAATGGACCCGTTTGAAGCAATCCGTGAAATGTACAATGATGCCGGCGTGAAGATCAATGTCGTAAAGTTTGATACAATCGGCGCTGAAGGAATGTCTGCGGAGGAACTCGAATACATGTTTAATGTTGCCAAAACAATGGGAGCCAGGGGGATAACAACCGAACTGGATGAAAATAAGGCAAAAGTTCTTGCACCACTGGCAGATAAACACAACATCGCCATCGGTTTTCATAACCATATGCAGCTCAGACCCGATACCTATTCCGGGGGACCCTACTTCTCCTATGGCAAAGGCATCATGTCAAACCTGGATATTGGTCATTATGCCGCCGGAAACAAGGTATCTGCACTCTCCCTCGTGGAGGAACTGGGTGACCAGGGACGGCTGCTGACCATTCACCTGAAAGACAGGACCTTCGACGGGAAAACCGTGCCTTTCGGTGAAGGGGATGCACAGGTCGCTGAAATCCTTCAGCTGATCAAACAGAAAAAATGGGATGTCGAATGCGATATCGAGCTGGAATACCCGGTTCCCGAAGACTCCGATTCGATAAAAGAAGTCAGGAAGTGCGTTGAATTTTGCAAAAACGTGCTGTCATGAAAAAATTAATTGCAATTACATTGATAATGGCCTGTGGGATGGGTCTTGTTCAGTCCCAGGAACTTGAAAAGATCAAATTGAATGCTCCCGATAAGGAGCGCGGATTGCCGGTTATGAAAGCCCTGGCGGTCAGAGCCTCCGTACGCGAATGGTCGGATCAGAAACTAAGCCTTCAGGACCTGTCTGACCTGTTGTGGGCCGCCGATGGTGTAAACAGGCCGGATGAGGGAAAACGCACCGCTTCCTCGGCAATGAATGCCCAGGACATTGATATCTATGTGTTTATGGTAGAGGGGGTGTACCTGTACGACGCATTCAACCAGGTCCTGAAACCGGTATGTACGGGTGACCACCGTGCTCTTCCGGGCATGACCGATGCCCCGGTAAACCTGGTCCTGATATCTGACATTTCACGGTTTCGCAGGGGAGAAGACTCCCTTAAACTGACGTGGGCAGCCATGGATGCCGGCATCGTATCACAGAACATCTCTGTTTTCTGTGCAGCTACGGAACTGGTAACCCGTCCGCGGGCCAGCTTTCCGGGTCTGGAGAAAATTAGAGAAATGCTGAAATTAAGCGATTCGCAGCATGTGATGCTGAACCATCCGGTTGGCTATCCCCTAAAATAAATTGTCGTGAGTTCGAAATAAATTAAAAAAGAAGCTCAATGAGACTTAAATCATTAATTAAAGTAATTTTAATTATTATCTTAATTATCAGTTCAATAAATGTTCTGGCAACTGATCCGGTAAATCCGGATGCAACACCGGAAGCAAAGGCTTTGCTTGATCTGTTTTACCGGATATCCGGCAACTATACGCTTACCGGTCAGCACAATTATCCCAATACAAAAGACCGGAACAGCCGGTTTGCTGCCAGGTACATCGGGCAAACACCTGCTGTCTGGAGCACGGACATGGGCTTTGCCGAAGAGGGAGATTACGATTCCTACCTGGCACGGCCCGATATTGTCAGGGAAGCCATCCGGCAACATAAAAAAGGCTCCATCATCACCATCTGCTGGCATGCCGTACCACCAACTGCCGATGAACCGGTTACCTTTCAGCCACAAGGGCCGGTGGCTCCCGATTCCCTGGCAAGCGTGCAGGGACAATTGCTGGATGACCAGTTCAAAGAACTGCTAACACCCGGTACACGGTTGTATAACCGGTGGGCAGCACAGGTCGATTCAGTGGCTGTTTACCTGAAAAAACTCAGGGAAGCGAATGTACCGGTGCTCTGGAGACCGTACCATGAGATGAACGGTGACTGGTTCTGGTGGGGTGGCCGTGTCGGGGAGTACAGTACCGTTGACCTCTATCGCCAGTTGTACGACCGCATGGTAAATTACCATCACTTGAATAACCTGGTCTGGGTCTGGAGTGTCGACCGGCCCAGTACACCCATCCGGCAATTTTTTAATTTCTATCCCGGGAATGACTACCTCGATATCCTGTCGCTGGATGTGTATGGCAGTGATTTCAACCAGGCCTATTACGACAGACTGATGGCATTATCACAGGGAAAACCCATTGTCCTGGGAGAAGTTGGAAATCCCCCGATGCCCGATATTCTTGATGATCAGCCGAACTGGTCCTATTGGGTCATCTGGGCAGGCATGGTGAGAAACCTTTCAAAAAAGCAACACCAGGAACTGGTGAACGACCCGGGAATGTTGAGTCAGGAAGATCCCGCTTACCGGGAGGTGATGACTCCCTTCCGGAAAGCGTGCGGATTGCCCTTGCTGCCAATGAAAGATAAGTACCTGGTAGATTTCTCAGGCAAATGGGTGTTTAACGAAGAACTGAGTGATGTGGGAAACAGCGGAACCGGAAATGTGGACTGGCAAATGGAGATAGACCAGGATGATGATATTCTTTTTGTGAAAAGGTTAACCGTTGTCGAGTGGGGTGACGACCGGATCACAAACGAGGAGATCGTGCTCGACGGCAGGGAAATGAGATCGGAAGTATTTAATGCACCCCGAATCTCAACAGCGAACTGGGATGAAGAGACCCGATCGATCATAATCCACTCCACGGTGACGGTTACCCGGAGTGGGCGCAGTATGGAAATGAAAAGCATCGAAGAATGGAGCCTTCGGGAAGGAGGTGATCTCCTGCAAATCGTCCGGACCTCAACCGGTTTCAGGGGCGACGAAAACAGGGTGACGCTGGTTTATCAAAAGCAATTGTAATTCGATTGTCAGAATGGTTATTTGATCCCTCAAACAAAAATCGATTTCGGGATCGTTATTTATGGTTATTAGGTTATTGAGTTCATATAACTTAATCATTTCACTTCCAGCTTTCCCGTTAGTCTTATATCCTCTGATGAGGCGCCAACCATCACATGTACCTCACCCTTTTCCAGCACGAAGGCATGTTTTTCTTTGTTCCAGTACCTCAATTCGTCGGCTTTCAGGGGTATGGTTATCGTCATGCTTTCACCCGCCGGGATGTGGACCCGCTTGAATCCCTTCAATGCCTTAACCGGTCGTTCGACCTTCGAATCGGGGAAGCTCACATAGAGCTGGACGACCTCATCACTGCTCACCGAACCGGTGTTTTTCACGGTAAGGGTCACGGTAACAACATCTCCCTCTACTATTATTTTACGGTCCATCGAAAGGTCAGCATATTCAAAAGAAGTGTAACTCAGTCCGTGACCGAAAGGGAAAAGCGGTTCATGACGATCATACATGTAGGTCCGCCCGTTGCGGATGTTGTAATCAAGTATGGGCAACAGGTGATCTATGGAGGCTGACCAGGTCTGTACAAGGCGGCCTGCAGGGCTATCTTTTCCAAACAGGATGTCTGCCACTCCATTCCCCAATTCCTGGCTGGATTGGGTTACGTGAAGAATCGCCGGGACATGCTCTTTGGACCAGGGGATCGCATAGGGAAAGCTGGAGACCAGGATCAGTACCGTGTTCGGATTGGCAGCTTTTACCAGTTTGACCAGGTCTTCCTGCTCCAGGGAGATCGCCTGTCGGTCGACTGCCTCACGGCCATCGCTGGCAACGTGGTTCTCACCCCAGCCCAGGCCATAACTCAACGGGTGGTTGCCCACACATACAATCGCCACATCCGACTCGCGGGCAGCGATGACTGCCGAATCAGCCATGTTGCTTGCAGCATACCGCACGGTAATGGTATTGCCAACTGCATTCCGGATACCATCCAGGATTGAGACCGTATAAGGTGGAGTACCCGCATACCAGTCTGAAACAACCAGATCGGCACTGGGTCCGATGACAGCAATGGACGTAATGGCTTCCTTTTTAAACGGCAGCAACCCCTCCTGCCTGCCCTCCTTCGCCGTTAAGGCGGCTTCGGTGGAGAACCCGGCAGGCACGGCCTGCCTGCCTGCAGGCATGGCATTTTTCAACAGTACAACGGATTTCACCGTGGCTTCTCTTGCCAGGGTGATGGCTTCCGGTTTGGTCCATGGCCGAATGGTATCTTCAATGCCAATGCCGGTATAGGGATTCTCCGGGTTGCTGTCAAGGAGCCCCAGTTTGAGCATCACCCGCAACGTTCCGCGGACGGCTTCATCGATCTCTTCTTCCGAAACAAGCCCTTCTTTCAGTGCTTCCTTCAGTGCCGGTTGATAGAAATCAAGGAACATGGTAATGCCTGCCTTGATGCAGGCTGCTGCTGCTTCCGGGAAATCATCGTAATATTTATGCGAGTTCACCAGGTGTCTGAAACCGCCTCCGTCGGTACAGATGATCCCGTTTTGTCCCCATTCGTCTACCGTGACCTCTTTCAGCACCGGATGCACCGTGCAGGGAATGCCGTTGTATTTGTTATACGCTGCCATGTATGCACGGGATCCGCCCTCCACCACGCCTTTGTAAAAAGCGTAGGAATAGTATTCCCGGAACAGGCGTTCGTCAAAATGCGACGAGTTGATGAACCGGTTGTTTTCATTGCTGTTCGCCAGGAAATGTTTCATGAGGGAGGCTGTTTTCCAGTACCGGGGATGGTCTCCCTGCAGTCCTTTTACATAGGCAGTCGTCAGGACGGATGCCAGACAGGCATCTTCGCCATAGCACTCTTCGGTGCGTCCCCAGCGGATATCCCTGCCCAGATCGGCGTTAGGAGCCAGGACAATCAGTCCGGCGCTTGCATAGTTCGGATTCTGTGTTAAGTAGCGGGTTTCATATGCTTCCCAGTCAGCAATCTGCTGGTGGAGTTCCGGATCCCACATCTGGGCCAGGCCGATCGCCTGGGGAAAGGTTGTGGTGGGTGCTTCTCCTTTGCCCTTCACCGCCCAGTTGGCGGGGCCACTCAACGCCAGGCCATGAAGTCCCTCTACAATCCGGGTACCTTTTACGCCCAGCCTGGGAATACCGGGAAGCATGGGGGAGAGGTGGGCGATCTTTTCGTCAAGCGTCATCAGGGAGACCAGGTTATCCAGCCGCTCGTCGTCGGAAAGACCGGTGTTTTGAAACGGATGGGTCTGCGCCACAACATGCAGGCAGCAAACCAAAATGCAGGTGATGATGAATAACGATTTTTTCATGGGATTTGTAACTAAGAATTATAAGGTAAAATAAAATTACGGATAAATGGAGAAGTATACAAACAGGCTGTACTATTGAATTTAGTTTTCAACCATCTAAATTTACCCCGGTAGGGGTAGAACCATGAATAACCACCGGTGGTAACCGGTGGTGCTTTATAACGGATGATTTACAACCCTAAAGGGGTTGAATTTTTCCATTTAAGGTAATTGAATTACCAAATGGGCATTAATTTATGAAATAAAAATCTGTTACCTGAATACTGAAGAAATACACGGCCGCGGACAGCCATTTCTGAGGAAGAGTCGACTGTGAGGCGACTTACAAAGTCGCCCTACATTATTTTTTCCAATTAATAACTTTACAATCTGCTCTATATCACTGCAGGCCAACTTGTTGCTTTTTTGTTGGATAAATTTTTCTACATCAAAAATACACTGGCAGGGGTATAATAATGAACCGGAGCGAAGCGGAGCTCACCGAAGGTAATAACCACCGGTCACACCGGTGGTAAAAATGTACGAGAAGAAAACAACCCTGAAGGGGTTGAACAGGGGATTCTACTCGTAAAATACTCCAGACTGATACTAGAATATTAAGCTCATGCATTCATAAAAGATATTGAACTATATATTTATGTGATAGAATTTAATATACTGTATCATAGTTAAATATACAATTTATACAATTTACCATTAACTGTTCTTTTATCTTATCAACTTACTGCATCCACTGACTTCGCCGGACGATATATCTGCCGAATCCGCCAGCTTTGTTCTACTCCTCCGCCAACTGGCGGAGGAGTAGAAGAGGAGAAGGCAGGGCTCCTCCCACAGATTACATCGGAAAAGAATAAGGAGTAGGGTAGAGCAGGTTCATTTTTTTACTGCATTATGAGAATTGCTTGAAAACCATAGGACCCGGCAGCCACAGATAAAATGAACTCTCCCGCCACTGCCTGCTACCAATCTGCTACACTTTCTTAGCCTGCCGGGGAATTAGTCAGAGTATAATGGATTGGTAGGGTTCTTATTTTAGCCATACGCTAAGTATGTATATGCTTTCGTGCGGCTCAAGACCTTATCCGGGCCG